>Ga0209185_1000171_pt1 | contig 96637 bp, 102 predicted proteins | sample SidtaG_2_FD_187425 | JGI IMG/M metagenome (GOLD analysis project Ga0209185, IMG submission 187425) | Marine algal microbial communities from Sidmouth, United Kingdom - Sidmouth_Asex2 metaG (SPAdes) (version 2) | ecosystem: Host-associated > Algae > Red algae > Unclassified | place: Sidmouth... | reverse complement strand
AAAACACCCTTCAACATCGCATTAGCAGTGAAGCCTGGAAAGCAGAACAGTGATCGAATTGACTTGGGGCTTTTCATGCTCAAAGCTTACCTGAAAAACGAAACAACTTTGCAAGCCATAGATCTCGGCTAATATGCTATCTATACAGACTGATTAAGGGATTGGTGATCAAGATCAACCCACACGAATCCGCGTAGACCCTTTTTTATTAACATATTACATGGCAACACCGCATTGAAGCTGCCCTTATTGACTTCATGCGTTTGATGCGACAAAAAATTACCAAGCGCCTATAACTTCGGCGCGAGCTTCATCGCCCACTAAATCCATATAGATAGCAGTTGTTTCTAGGTTGCTATGCCCCAGTAACTTTTGCACTAAACGCGGGTTGCGTGTCTGCATGGCCATGCGGACCCCAAAGCCGTGGCGCAAGCCCTTGGGTGAGGCGTGATCGCCTGAGATGTCTGCCGCCTCCATGACCGCCCAGATGTGCTTTGTAGCTTGGGTTCTACCCCACGACCATAACGCTACGGTTTTCAACTTCGTTGAACGGCGAGCCTTACGAACGCTGTGCACCAACTCGATGGCATCGAGCAGCGCGTCAGGGCAGGGGACCGAGCGGTATTTGATCTTGTCACGCTGCTTCAGAGTGCGAAAGGTAATGGATTTATCCGACAGGTCGATGCGCTCCGGCGTCAGCTCCAGGGCTTCGGAGATCCGACACCCTGTGTAGGCGAGTGTCAGACAAAAGGTGCGCACCTCTGCACGCTCGTGCGCATTGGCCGCCGCCATGAATCTACCCTGTTCCTCAGCGGTCAGGTATTTGCGTTTTCCATCAATAGTGAACAGTTCGCCAGGTGAGTCAGCCGAGGGAACTTCCCCCTCAGCTGCTCGCAGAACCACGGCGTGAACCTCTCGGCTCACCGGGCTCCCATTGATCCAGCTATACAGCGGAGACAACCTGCCAGTGCGGAAACAACTCAGGCATTCGTTGAGAATACTCACGAAGCCAACTAACCGCACGAGCTTTGTGTCTACGCATACGTTTGAATTTCCGCATAGCCCAACGAACCAGCACCTTATCCAGATGAAAGCGAATATTCTGGAATGCAGATCGGCGAAAACGACAATAGTAACCCATCCAGCCCCGTATGATAGGACTGAACCTGATCGCTAATTCGCTCAACGAACAGGCACTTTTCAGGTGCAATTGCCAGCGACGGATTGTTTGTCTCATTGATTTCAACGCAACACCACTAGGTGCTGGAGCGAAACTCAGAAACGCAATACCGTTGCTATTCAAGGCCTTCCTCGGACGAAATGTGAAACCGAGAAAATCAAATTGAATGTTATCGTCTACACCGGTTCGATTTGCATCCTTGCAATACACTATCCGCGTCTTCTCCGGATGAATCTCCAAGCCACACTCCTTAAGCCGATCAGCAATCTGCTGATGCAGATAAACAGCTTGCTTACGAGTGCGACAATGGATAATCCCATCATCAGCATATCTACAAAATGGAATGCCCTTGTGTCTCGTAGCCAACCAGTGGTCCAATGCATAGTGGAGAAATAGATTCGATAAAACTGGAGAAAGTGGGCCGCCCTGTGGGCATCCAATCTCTCGAGAAATCAAGGAACCATCACTCTTTTGCATTGGCGCAGTCAGCCAGCGCTGCACATAAAGCAATACCCATTTGTTGTCAGTGTGATGATGAAGTGCCTTTAAGAGAAGCTTATGATCAATATTATCAAACAGACCACGGATGTCGTACTCCAGCACCCAGTCATACTTCCAGCAACGCTTACGCGTTACCTCAAGTGCCTGATGTGCTGACTTCCCTGCACGGTATCCATAAGAGTCCTCATGAAAATGAGGTTCCAATATTGGATTCAGTACCAGAGTTGCCACTGTCTGAGCTATTCGATCAGAAATAGTGGGCACGCCTAAAATCCGCTCTCCACCAGATTTCTTTGGAATCGCAACCGCACTCACTGGCGGTGGGAAATAACTCCCCGAAGACATACGATTCCAAATCCGGTAGAGATTGCCTGCTATCGATTGCTGATCGACTCCTGCGGCTCCTCTATTAGCCTTCACGCGCTTGTATGCATCCCACACAAGGCGCTTGGAAATATCAAATGGCTTTGTCTCAGTCATGTGCTCATCCCCTCTCAGGTTGACACACGCGTCGACAGATCAACCCGATCCCTTTGCTCCACCGCCATTACAGCCGCTTCAACGCTCATACAGATCGGTCCGTCCCTGTGCTGCACTTCGGTACTCAAGGCCTCGATTTTCTTCTCTTGGCCGTCTCCCTTAGCATCACAACTACAGGTTCCCGCAGTTCCACAAAAGAGCCTGAATTGAGCTCGCGCCATCTTTATGCCGGACACCGTCCACCCAGTAAACAGGCTCCCGATAGACTTATCCCGAAGAAAATGACCGTCCTCGGTTCTGATGTCATCTAAGTGAATTTCGACACTTTGATAATGGTTCACTGGTGTTCGCCTTCTCAATTCTCACATGCAATGTTTAAACATCACTTTTCCTTCGACGCTTGCGACAACGGTCTTTAGCCAATGCCACTCGAAGGTAGTTTGAGACCAGCCCCTGCAGGCAGATCTCGGAGGACCACTACCCCCCATCTCTTTTGCAGCTTTTAACGCTTGCCAGAAAACATCCTGTTTCCTCTGCCAGCGTTGCTGCGGCACACGTCATCTGTTCACTTTTACACGAAATTCGGCTCCAGGCCAATGTCACACAAAAAAACTTGAAATATATCTAAAAAGATATAAGCTGTGGCCGATGACATGGGTGGTGGAGTTACTGGACGAGGTCGTTGAGGCCGAGCTGCGGGCACTGCCTCGCGATATGCTGGCGCGCTTCCAACGCATTGTCGAGTTGATCGAGAGCTAGGGGCTGGCACATGTCCACGAGCCCCACATCAAGCACCTTGAAGACAAGCTGTGGGAGATGCGACTGAAAGGCAGAGATGGCATATCTCGCGCCATCTACGTCACGGCTCGTGGCAAACGTCTGGTGGTGGTACGGGTCTTCATCAAGAAGACACAGAAGACGCCCCGTAAAGAGATAGTACTAGCGCTTAAACGAGCGAAAGAGGTGGATCAATGAGCAGAAAAAGAGCACGTGATTTGCACGATGACATGATGCAGAACGATGAGGCATATGTGCGTGAATACACTGCATTAGCAGAGGAATTCTCTCTGGCGAAGGAAGTTATACAGGCTCGACGGTTAGCCAATCTTACTCAGCAAGAGTTAGCCGAGAAGATGAATACAACGCAGGCGGTGATTGCTCGAATGGAGGGCGGTAGTCTTCCTTCGATGCGCACGTTAGAGCGCTTGGCGGCTGCCACCGGTACGCAGTTGAGAGTGAGTTTTGAAAGCGTCGCAAAGTGAATAGCTGATGAGGCACGATGAATTTTCCATTGGTACGGAATTCATGACCGACACCGGTCAATGGCGCTGCACCGATATCGGCACTCGCACCATCACAGCGATTAAAATTTCGGAGGTTCAGGTAACCCATCAAGCCGATGATGGTCAGCTGACATCAGAGGTCGTGCGTTCTGATCCCTCCTGGTTCACCGGGCCGCCATACGCCGTTGCTGAGTCCGTCTTCGATGAGGATTCGATGGTCGGGTGCTGGACAGAATGATCAAAAAAGTGAACACTTCATTATGAAAGTGTTCACCTTTCAACCTTCTATCACGGGTTTGATAGCCATACGAAAGTCTAAGCTAAAACGCAGATAATAAACATGGTTTTGCGCCAATCTTGGCTTCAGTACACATCCGTTGAATATAACTGAGGATATCGACATGCTTATCTATAGAAGGAGTTCGGAAGATAATTTTGAGGTGATTGAGGCTCTTTTACAAATTATTAAAGATCAATATAAAGCACAGCTACTTGGTGAGATGGGGATCATTGTGACTCCCGACCTTGGAGGTTTTCCCAGAGAAGTAATAGACCAATTGACGAGCTCTGCTGTGCCAACCGAGATCAAAAAACAAATAGGGGGGGCTAGGAAAGAAGCCCTGAACGAACTCAGGGGGTATTTACGAATTGGTCTTGACCGATTAGATAAAATAAACGTTTAACGAATGGGATCCGATTCTTTGCCGCTCCCTTACGAAAACTACCTATGCGTAGCACGTTTACGGTTTCGTGGTTTCGGCGTGGCCATGTCGTCTGGTACTTCGCTGGGCTGCTGTGGCATTATGCAATCGTATGAAACGAGCCTATGACTGGATTGGGCGCGTAGCAGTCTAAATGCTCATTACCGCGAACGACCGTTGTTGGTGAACACTTTGTTAGGAAACTGTTCATTCTGAAAGAGATCGAAATAGGGGCGGTAATTATGTTGTGCGCAACATGATAGTCGGTTCCGCAGTTACCTAGCATAACGCTTATTCAGGTCCTACTTCCAGGCGCAAATTCAGGTCGGAAGGGATTATCCCTTCCGACCAAGCCTGTATTGAGAACTTGAAGCCCAATGCGCGACACCAGATCATCATGCGGCACCGTAGCAGACTGATATCTGACTAAGATTCAGGCAGGTGCTCGGGTTTTACCCTCTTGCTGTATGGAGACCTGATTCGAGAGTGTCTTAACCGGCCTAGTCGATAAAGTCATCCAGACCGCAATGCCCGCAATAGCCAAGCCCACGATGTCGATAACAGTGAGCGTCTCCTGAAAAATCAACCAAGCCAATACCATCGTAACCGGGGGCGACAGATAAGTGAGGCTTGCAACGCGTGGTGCAGACAGTCTACGTAGTAGCACGAACATTAGTCCGTAAGCGGCAAGCGAGACTACGAGAGCCAGCCACGCTACGGAGAACACAAAGCCGGGCGTCACATTCGCCTCGAAACCTTCGATCCAGAAGGCTATAGGAGTGATCACAATTAAGGAGGCTAGGCAGTGAATGAAGGTCACCAGCAGAATAGGATCGCGACTTGATTCTTCAACTTTGGCGCTCACCTCAGCCCTTCGATCGATAAGCGAGCCGATACTGATAAAAGCGACTGCCAGCATGGGCAGCAAGTAGGCGATCCATGAGCCTTGGAGCGATGCGCCTCGCCCGATGACAAGCGCCACTGCGAGCAAACCCAGGACAAGTCCGGTCCACTCGCGTGCGGTGACGCGCTCACTGGTCATACGAGCGGAAAGGGCTCCTGTCATCAAAGGTTGTAGTGCCGTAATGAACGCGGCGATACCCGCCGAGAGGCCGAGATCGATCGCCCCCAAAACCGCTGAGAGCCATCCCGCATGGGCCAGAGCGCCAACGAGAGCGTGACGGCCCAAACGATTTATAGGCAGTTTCTTCCCAGCTCTGAATATCATCACCATCACACCGAGCACGAGTGTGACAAGCACATAGCGCCAGAAGAGAAGCGTAAATGTGCCTGAATAGCCAAGACCGAATTTTGCGCCCACGAAGCCCGAACTCCATAACAGAACAAACAGCCCGCACAGTATCGGAGTGCTCAACAGTCGCGTTATCATGATGTTAACGCTCGCGACTCGAGAACCCTGCGTCGACCGAACAGATCATCTGCTTCCATGTATACCTGCTGAAAATGACGAACGCCTTCTTGTGCGTCAAACGCCGTACGCCCATGAAGCACCCGATGATTGTCGATGAGGAACGCCTCGCCAGGCTCGCAGCGATGAGTAATCATGTTGGCAGGGTCGTTTATAAGCTCAGCGAAGGTGCGGTAAGCGTCATACCATGCGGTCACTTGGTTGAATGGTACTGTGGACAACGGCTGCGTGGTCCAGTTGGCGTAGCGCAGTATCGCCAAAGACCCGTCATCATTCAGTGTAATGAGAAGACTGTGAGAGAGCGTCTCTGATTGATTTGAATACAGTCGAAAGCTGACCTTGTAAGTACTTAGCAAACGGAGCGCTTCAGGATCACGAATGCGCAACTGCTCAACGACCGCCGCTCCATCTACATAGCATGAAGCCCCACCTGCTACGTCGTTTGATAGGCAGTGAAACAACATAACGTTCGGAGGCCACGAGTAACCAGAGCAATCGGTATGCATCGGTAACGCTTGGCTGGTGAAGCCGAGCGTGTAGGGATCCACCTTGACCCGAATGTCTGCGACGCGATCGAAGGCGATCTCGCGCACATAGGCTAGATGGTTCGCAAATCGCTCAACCTCATTCGTTTTGGTCGGCACGTGACGTAGGAGTACGAGACCGGTGCGTTCGAATTCCGTGATCATTGATGCAGCAATCGCATCGTTGGTTAGTACGGAAGAATAATCGAACCTCGTTATGGTATTCGCATAGCTCGTATCCCAAAAATTTCGGCAACGTCGCAGTGAATCTGTACTCCTCTCATGATCGTAATCGTACGCGTGTGCATACAGCCAAACGGAATCGAACACACTAGGTTCTTCGGTATCGCTCCAATGGATATGCAGAGTGTGATCAGTAAATGATACTCCTCTTGCAGTTAGGGCTGGAGGTACAGTTTCGGTGGCTGCAACACGTTCTCCGGTCGTGTGGTTATAGCGCGAATTCGAGTGACAGTTATCACGTAGCCACTGATAGTGGAAACGGCTTGTTTCACCTTCGCTCCACGAGACGATCAAATGATCACTCGCCAGTGTGGTGGCGGAAATAACGGATTGGCCGGTCATTGCTTGTGCACTCATCAGATAAGTCTCCAAAGATCGTTGGTGCTCCTTGACAAACATTGTCGGAGCCGTGGAGGAAGTTTGCGGCAGCAAGTGGTGTTGTAGAATACCTCTCACGCGCAACAGCCCTTTGCGCCACATGCAACAGCTATGGACCTTGTCGCAGACTTAAAACTCGTGCTTACGCTTACCCGACTAAACAGTCTTGCGGGAGCCGGGCGAGAATTGGGGGTTGGTACCTCTAGCGTCGCTCGCCGTCTCGATACCCTTGAAGATCGACTTGGAGAGCGCCTTTTCAACCGTACCTCCCAAGGCGTATTCCTGACACAAGAGGGTGAGGCGCGACTGGCTTCCGCTCGTCACATCGTTGATGTAGCAGATGAATTTATGTACAAGAACTGTGAGAGCGATACCCGTTTGGCCGGGCTGGTACGTATTTCCTGTCCTGCGAAATTTGGTGAATATTGCATTGCACCCGTTGTGGCCACTTTTTTGGAGCAACATCCACAGGTTCAGATTGACTTGGACCTCACGAACGAAGTTCGCGATCTCGACCGCGATGGAATTGATCTAGCGGTGCGCATTGGAAGGGGAGCACCTGATCACACAATCACAAGGCGTATTGCACCCAATCAGAGGATTTTGGTGGCGTCATCTGATTGGGCGAAAATGCACTCGCCAATCATCGGGGTTGAGAGTCTCAATGGGATAGATGCTCTAATGCTGGGCGTTACTACCGAGTGGATACTTCGTGCGTCGGACGGAACGGTTTCCACAGTGCGCCCGCATCGCCGGTTCAGCAATCGTAGTGGGGATGTAGTGTTGACAATGTGTTTGGCTGGTCTGGGCGTCGCACTCAAATCTGCATGGGAGGTACAACCGCTCATTAAGCAAGGTGCATTGAAGCAAATTTTGCCTGGACTCATTCAAAATGACTCTGCCAATATCCAGATTTTAATGCCCAGCCGTCGATTTGTACCTCGGCGGGTTCGGGTGTTTGTGGCAGAGCTTGAGACGAGCTTGAAGGCGTACTTCGGGCCGGACTTAATTAATTTTTGAGTGGCGCAAACATAGGAGCTATCAGAGGTAACGCGGCCTATGGGTTTGCCGTGTGAAGACTGGGCAGTCTTCAAGAATCGGAACATTATGTACTCCAAGCATTCATTAAAGGTGAACACTTTACCAAGCAAAGTGTTCACCTCGCCCCGACCGTTTAGGACGGCAGATTTTATTACCAGCGATCCGTTATTGAATGTGACTCGGTTGTAGTTACCGTACGCCCTGCCGATAGGTGTATACTATTGGTGTATACTACTATGGTGGAGTGCTTGAAATGAGCAAAGGTTCGGTGTTCATGACCCATAAGACGCAAGCCGTGCGGCTTCCGGCTGAGGTGCGTTTCCCTGAAGGGGTCAAGCAGGTAATCGTTGAGGTAGTGGGCAATACCCGCGTGCTGATTCCGGTGGAGTCGGTCTGGGAGAGCTATTTCGATGATCCGTCACCGGTGAGTGACGATTTTCTGCGTGAGCGTGGTGATGATTTGCCCCAGGAGAGTCGCGAGAGCTTCGATTGATGCTCACTCACTTGCTCGATACCAATACGGTGATTTACGTGATTCGTCGTACGCCGATGGCGGTTCGGGATCGGTTTATAGCGCATACCGGGCAACTGGGCATTAGCAGCATTACGTATGCGGAGCTGACGTACGGGGTGTATAAAAGCCAGCAACGCGAGACCAATCGTGCGGCCCTGGAGCGTTTCTGTGTGCGTATTGAGATCCTGCCCTATTCAACGGACGCCGCCGAACAGTACGGCGTAATCCGTGGTCAGTTGGAGGCACAAGGGCAGGTGATAGGGCCTAATGATCTGCACATCGCAGCGCATGCCAAAGCGGCCAATCTGACGTTGGTGACCAACAACCTGAAAGAGTTTGAGCGTGTTGAGGGGCTGGCGCTGGAGAACTGGATTCTTGGATAGGGGCGGGCGTTGAGCATGGGACCGTTATATCCAGATGATGAGTCTGGCGTGATCGCGGGCCACTTCACGCTCACAGACGAGCAGCGTCGTTTCAAGGCGATGCTGCCGGCGTATCCGCGTCTGATGCCGTATCGGGATTTTGAGCGACGGGCGTGCGACATTGAGGTACTGCGTTCAGCGTTGGGCGCGATGTCATCGGGTGAGCAGATCATGGAGCGATTTTTTGCCTCTGTGTGGGCGGGGGAGAATGTGTTGGGGTTTGATCTGATCGATGCGGCTCGCACGTTGGATGAGGCTCACCTGGCGCAGATTCAGCAGTGGCTGGCCGAGCCGTTGTTTCTATGAGCAGAGGGTGTCAACGTGGTCGGATTTAAGCCCAAGGTTTCGTCCAGTACTAACCTGCCCACGTTCTTTGAGCGTGAGTGGTTTACTGATTGTGGTGATAAGCGTCGCGAGTTCGAGCTGAGTGTTTACACAATACCCAATCACGGATTCAGTGCGTTTGCACGCGAGGTGACTCAGCGTGAGGATGGCGGTTATATATTCCGTACGTTTTCAGAAAACAGCTGGTCACTGGCGCTGGCCCGGTTACGCGGTAAGGTGCGGGCGGGGCTTGCCCAGCGGTTTCTGATTCGCCATGAGGGTGTGCTTGAGATGCCGTTGGAGCGTCTTGCTGGGCGTATCGACGATGAGGGTGTGGTGGTGGATGGCCAGCTGTTGGATTGGTCGGCCTTGCAGGAATTACTCAGCCCCTATGCAGGTTGGGAATTTGAGTTGAGGATTCCGTTAGAGCCGGAGTGATGAACCGATGGAACCGTTGTCCGAAAAAGACTGGCGTGCATTCAAGGCGCTAAAAGCAGACGCCCTCGAGCGCTACTGTGCCTCGATACTGGCAGAGTCAGCGGCGGTAAGTGCAGACACGGCACGTACGGCCCATGAGCGGTATCTGGTGGTGTATGAATTGATCCACAAGCGCAATCACGCGATGGGAAAAGCGTTCGATGGGCATAGCCGATCCAAGGCCCGGTATCAGTTGCGCATGATGCACACACTGAAGCTGATCACCGATGAGGATCTGCAGCGCTTTGGCCTGATCGAGTAAGGACAGGCTCGATACTGAAGTGCTTTGTTTGGGTGGTCTATGCCCGTGTTTCTTTCGAGGGTGCTGCTTGAAACTGCAGCAGTTTGTCAGCGCCTGCTTTTTTCCACTCGGTCCGCTGTGCATCCTCTGCGGGCACCTTGGCCAATCCCATGAGCGCTCCGAGCAATTCGGCCTTATCCATGAATGGCTTGCCGGTAACAGTGTCTACAAGTCCTGCCACAATCATCAGTCTGGCCGAATTGTACAGCTCATGATCGCGTGCTTTCCTGGCGATTTTTTCGCAGCGTTCTCAATCGATGCAGATTCAGCTTTTGCTTTGAGCATTTGCATGGAGAGTTTCTCCAGCTTGAGTGCCGCCTAGAATTGCTTTTCTTCCAAGGTAGAGCGTGAGTCCATCAACACCAATTCTAAAAAGCGTTGCTGCTGTTGACTTGGTGAGGTATGTTCCTGCAGGTACTGCACGTGCGAGACAATCCGGGGTCAGGTCGGGATACGAGCGGCGTAGATCCTGCGCCAGGCGGTCAATGACCTTGGCCCCCCATCCTTCAGCGTGTTGTCGGGTCAGAATATCGCGCACGATATGCCAGTAGAGAAGGACCAATTCCCGATTAACGGCCAGAGCTGCCTGCAGGCGTGCGCCATGAATAAGGCTTTTGATGTCGCTAAGCAGATCCGCGTACTGATCTGGGGGCTCAGTTGTCGTGGGCTCCTTTCCCATTATTTTCGTACCCATAGCCCGGTGCTGGTGGCGGCCTTGGTTGGTTGTGGTAACGCGTCAACAGCCAACAGAGCGGTATCAAACCTGTCGCGGGTCAGAGAGTTGGCTTTATCATTTTCGGGCACAGTGATATCTGCTATTCGACGGTCAAACAGCGGTCTAGTAGGTCCAGGAGCCGGACGTAATAACCTCATGAGTTGTGTAGTGTTTGCTACTTTTGAGGTGCCCTAATGCCCAGCACAATGGTGTTGATTTTCTGACAAGGCCACCATTAGCCATCAGCACAGAAAGGGGTGGCTTTTGGTGCGACGAAATATGTTAAATGTGCTTAGGTCTATTGGGTGAAGTAGGCATCTGACAAAGGTGTTCGGCAGCGATCTTTCCCATAAGGCCTTCGATAACTAAGCAAACACCTCGCTCGACTCAGTTTGAGGTGTTGTGCGGGGCTGATTCGATAAAGCAACTTTTATTCTGTAAATTCGGTTTTTCTTTTTCGTCGTTCGGTACTACGTAGTCAGGTATTTGCGACTGGTTTACCAGCCCTCTGACACCTCCATCAACACAGCACTCACCAGTCATAGGCAAGGGTCGGTGTTGGGGAATAGCGTGGCGACACGAGTGCGCCGTTTCATCTCCTTGTTCTAACGCTGCCAAGGCACCGATGGAAATACGGCTCGTCGTGCGGCCTTGAGTCCGGCGTGATCGTCAGATACGATCATTCGTACGCCAGTGAGGCCGCGGCTAACCAGCTGACTCATGAAAAGTCACGCCAGTGCGCCTCAGCCTCCGACAGTGACACTGAGCAGCCGAGCACGCTGCGATGTCCCGATGGGCTGTGATACCCACGGCTACCAGAAGAACAGCACAGTCGATCACGTGGCCACCGTGGCGCACCTTCTCATAGCACTCGTCCAGTATTTGTTAGGGCGTCTTGCGAGAGCTGCCGCTCACGCCATGTACTGAGCACCTGATCAAGCTCAGCTGCAGCGCAACTGACTTGCATCGAGGAGACTTCAGTGCCGATCAGCTCCTCGGTGATACTAGCCATCTTGCGGGTCGACACACCTTGAACGTACATCTGGGCGATGGCTAGTTTGAGCGCACGCTCGGAGCGCTCGAACAGCGCAGCACCCAAGTAAATTTGACGCTCTATACGCTTGGCTTCATTGATCAACAGCGTCTCTGCCTCCTTCATCCCTTCAAAGCCATGTTGGTAAAGCAATTTTTGTCTGTAGCGGCTTGGTGGTCGTATGTGGTTTATACCTCCTATACCCAGGTGCTGGCCGAAAGTAGACTCTTTCCGTAATGACTCACAAGCCCGACATATTCGTATTCAACCCTTGAAAAACTCATTAAAACCACCGTGCCGGCAATCTGACTAATGGCAGATTTAGTCATTCTTCATGGACCGCCTGCATCGGGAAAGTTCACCACAGCAACAATGGGAGAATTATGCAAGCTCGAAGCATTGCGTGAAGCACTGGCAAGAAAAAACTATTCGGCGATTCCTCACGAATCATGCATGGCAATCGATTCCGGCACACATACAGAACAATGCAATGCTATGAAGATTGCCCGTCACTTTGATTTTGCCGATTAAACCCAAGTGGTGAAGGCAAATATATCAATGGCACACACTCTAGGTAGTGTCTGAACACCTGAGTGCGTATTGCGCGTAACAGCAGTTGTGCGACTGGGACACCCGCAAACCTTAATAAAAACGCTGGAGTATGCACTTAGGCAGCCGTCAGAAAACCGTTCCGGGCTAAAAGGGACTGTTACGCTCCGCTGTGGGGCAGTATCAGTAAAAAAATTCCGACTATCAAACGATGAGTCGGGATTCAAATTTACACCGGACAACTGAAGCTTGAAGTTGTCAGTCAGAAACCGGCGGCCAACTGATGAGCGGCCGCCAGCGATGATTTAAAAACCAACAATCACAGTACGAGTAACAGGAGCTTCAAACCGGTAGGTGTCAGAGAATTTGACGGTATGACTGGTCGTTGCACCACCACTTGTCGCTGTCAAAGAAAACGTTGCTGGGTCACCATTGAAAGCATCGATAAGCAGGTTATCAGAGGCGCTTCCAATCTGTACACGCCCACCACTCGGGCGAGCATTGTCACGACCGTTGGTAAATTCAAGCGGGCCAAGTGTTTTCATGTCGGCGGTACCAGCAACTACACCTGCAACATTTCTTGCATTTGTGGTCAATCCAAACGTACCGTCCGGGAGGCTGTTGTTTTGATCTCGTCCGTTGCCAGTCATTAAGCTCACCTTATAACTGTTTTGAACGCGATCCACTGACACATCGAAACCAGAGTAGGAGGAAAAGCGTGCGTCGGTGTCACCGTAGAAGAAAAACATGCTTTCGCTGGTGATTGTAGACAAATCGCGAGCATCGTCAAGTTCGATGTTCAGGGCATTGACAGAAGATGGTGACCAACCGCTGTTAGTAACCGGACCACCCATTTGAGCAGACGCACTGAACACAATCGGGCCGACCGCACAGTCAATAATTTCAACGTCAGAACTCCAGCGAGCGCTTGGATCATGGTCTTGCGTATCGAGCAACTCACCGCCTTTCGGACAACTGAATACGTCAGAAAGACTGCCGTTTCTGTTCGCTCGTTCACCGGTGCGCTTCAAACCCAGTGAAGCACGCGCGTTTCGGTCACTCAATCTACCCAGGGTGGCCATCACTTTTTCTACAGGTACGCCGTTAATAATCTCGAAGGTTGTGTTGAGCTTTGTCTGTAAGGCCGCCGGAAGAGCATCGGTGTTTTGCACAGGTACGACTGGCTTGGGCCCACTGACACCCGAATCAGACACCGTTGCACTGGCGCGGCCAGCAGACGATATCGCTGTGATCTCGTATCGGTAGCTTTTACCCGCTTCACGCTTGCCGTCAAAATAACTTTTCAGGAATTCACCTTGCAGCGTGGCGATCAGCACACCATCACGGCGAATTTCATTCTTCGCAATGACCGGGCGAGACGCGCCTGCAGGTGTCCAGAAAATCTCTGCGGCGGTGCCTGAGTAGATTTTGATGGAAACGTCTTTAGGTTGAATAGAGGCCAGTGTGTTGCCTGCGCTTGTTGCAGGAGTGCCGGGTATAGCTGCCATATCTGGCGTAACAGGCTTTAGAGGATTGCCCGTCGATGCGCCGCCGCCGATAGCCACTGCAACCGATGCCGGTGACGAACGTTTGCCCGAGCTATCAATCGCAATGACCTGGTAGGCATAGTTACGACCTGCAGCCAGGCCACTGGCATAGTAACTGGTTCCGTCGGTGGTAGTTACAAGGTTGCCGTCGCGGCGCACTTCATAACGCAAGCCGGGCTTGGTACTGCGTGTCCAGAACAACTCAGCGTTGGACGTTGAATAGACACTCGCACGCAAACCTGCCGGTGAATCGGGGGCACCCGCAACCGGCGGTGTTATGGGGACAACGGTATTTACAGGTGTTAATGGTGTTGCAGGTGTTGCAGGTGTTGCAGGTGTTGCAGGATTAACTGGCGCGTTACCGATTTTTACGGTACTGGTTGCTGAGCGTTGGCCAGATGAGTCAATGGCCGTGACCGTAAAAGTATAGCCAGTACCTGCTTGCAAAGAGGCGTCATAGAAACTGGTTGCATCACGCACACCGAGGTTGGTGCCATTTCGAGTAATGTCGTAGCCGCGGATACCGCGATCATCGGTAGAGCGGTTCCAAAATATTTCACCGCCCGCGCCCGAGTAGAGCTTTGCAGTGAGATTGCTAGGTGCAGTAGGCGCGGAGTCGGCCAACACCATGGAAGGGGTAGTAGCTCCGATCGCTAACATCAGTGCGATGGCGAGTGGGCTTTGGTTCATTCGTGTCTATCTCGTTAAGGTTAAGGAAATTCACGTTGCCGTGTGCGCGCTTTATACACCCACAATTAACGGATAACAACATGAGAAATGACTATTTTATAAATTTTTTTTAACGCCTTTAAGCAGGGAAAAAACGCACCTGAATCGTGTCCTACGTAACACCTGGCAAGCCTGTTTGAGAACCGGAAAATGCAATGGACAATCGACCGAAAAACACTCAAATCGCAGCCTTTTGCTCAAGCACCATTCACTATCCGGGGCGGTTAGACTCTCTTTCTTGAACTGGAATCGAGACTTGGCTCCACAGGCACGTCAGCGGCCTTGTCCGTATCGTGACTACCCTGGTCCTTTTGAAGAACATAGAGATAACCATCCATGTCCTACCTGAGCGACATATTCCAGAATTCAGGCAAACGCCCTGATACGCAGGTAGGCATTTTCTCGGAAGACGAGGTGCGGCTGGCCAATCGTAATTCAGGCATATTGCTTGAAACGGTGGAACACGATGTCACACCCACAGGTTTGCATTACCTGCTGATTCACTTCGACGTACCTAACCTTGAAACACAATCGCACACGCCGGCGCTATCCGCGGCACGATTGGAGCTGACTGCCACTACTCGACCGACTTAGAGGAATCGAACGGAGTCGATCGTGATGTCTGTTTCTGGACCTGTCCATGAATCAGCGAACCCGGTATCAAATGTCGAAGGCTGCGCCATTGGAGTCGGGCACGCCTATGCTCGCCTGGCTACAAACCGTCAGCCTCAACCGGGATTCCGGCTCCAGACTATGAAAGTAGGCGGCATCGAAGCTCCCCTTCGATCCGTACGGAACCAGCGTGCCGCCGCTCGGATGGGACGCCTCGTCCACCAAGGCACCGCTGTTGATGTCGTGCAGGGAGAAGCGCACGCGCCCGAACCGGAGGAACTGCCTGCAGAGTGCCTGTCATCGACGGTCGGAGGGTCGAGCACGCGACAGACGAGATAGGGTGGCGCGAACTCGTCGCCGGCCTCGTTCCGGGCCCCGTCGCTCGGGGTAGTCGGCCTTCGCAAGTTGACGGTGAGCCTGGCCTCTTCGCCAAACTCGACATCGGCAGACACCTGACCTTCGCCAGGCAAGGGCTGCGGGCCGACACGCTGCATGTCTCGTTCTTCTCGGTCAAAGGCCGACAGTATGATGATGCTGAATCTCTGTATTCGACAGCATAAACTGAGAGGTCAAAATGAAGGATTTGCAGACATCGCTACTTGATCTGGTTGCTGATGTCACGTTGAAGCCTCAGTCGGTTGTGTAAAGGATCGAGCGTAGACTTGAGGTGCTTCGCAGTTGGCATAATGATTGTGTTCCAACAGACCAGACCATCCCTGGAAGTCTGAAAGCTGTGAGTGTCTGGGAGGAGGCCAAGCTTGGCATTATGCCCATCGCGTCGCCGAATGAATTGACCACGACCCACCTTCTGCATGGCAGCTTGGTTCGAGATATCGGAGGCTTGCTTACGGCGCTTAAAAAAAAACGATTTGTGCGACCTGTGGGAAAGCATGCGCTCCATCATCAAGCTGTTTGACATACCGAACTGGGAAACACTTGGCCGCTGTCAATATACGAGCGCTCAGTGGGTCGTTGGCTTTGAGCTTCTCTATTGGAATAGGTGTAGCCCTGCGATCTAACCTTTGATGATAAGTTGCCTGTCTCTTGCCTATTTAGATCTAAATAGAAAGATAATACCGCATATATGCTATTTTAGAGCTATATATGCCGCATATATGCAATGTTATGAAATCGAAAATTACTGTCACCCCCGGCACTAAACTAGAGTTGCGACTGCTTGGAACTAAGCTGCGAGAGGCCCGCTTGCGTCGTGAGTTACCGTAGTCATTGATTGCGGAACGTGCTTCAGTGAGCACCGACACCATCGGGCGAATTGAAAAGGGCGATCCGACAGTCAGTGTTGGCGCGTAAGCCATGGTGTTGCAGGCTCTCGGTCTGCTGGAAGGGTGGGGCAGCATCACAGACAGCCTCGGAGGTGAATTGGCCCAGGAACAATTGCGAAAGCGGGCCCCTAAGGACACGTCATGACCATCGAGGTCTATATCGATGCCTTTGGTGAGTGCCGCAAAGTAGGTCTGTTGCGTCGGCATTCCGGGGCAGGGCGTGAGCGTGTCACGTATGAACATGATGCGGATTGGTTAACAGCGCCAGAGGCATTCCAGTTTGATCCCACTCTGCCACTCAGACGCGGCACGTTGCACCGAGGGGCGAACAGGGTGATGTTCGGAACTTTGGGTGACAGTGCTCCCGATACGTGGGGTCGTAGCCTAATGCGCAGACGGGAACGACGAACAGCTGAACGAGAAGGTAGGCAGGTAATCACACTGCATGAAACGGATTACCTACTCGGCGTCTCAGACGAAACTCGACTAGGGGCCATTTGCTTTTGCGTGGATGGTGTTTTTCAAACGCAGCAGGCCCAGGGAGTTCCAGCAGCAGTGGCGCTGGGGGATTTGTTACAAGCTACACAACGCATAGAACGGCGTGAAGAGACAGACGAGGATCTCATGCTGATCTTTGCACCCGGATCCTCGTTGGGCGGTGCTCGCCCTAAAGCGTCTGTATACGATCAACACGGTGTGCTCTCTATTGCCAAGTTCCCCAAAGAGCGGGACGGATATTCCATGGAGCGATGGGAAGCCATTGTCATGGACATGGCGCAGGCAGCCGGTAGTGAGGTCGCAGAACATCAGTTGGTTCAAGCCGCAGAGTGCACGGTTTTTCTATCGCGTCGGTTTGATAGGATTCATCGCGTGGGCGAGGATGATCAACGTATCCCGTTCGTGTCTGCCATGGCGGTGACACAACACAGAGATGGGGACGATACGTGCAGTTATCTTGAAATACTCGAAGCCATTAATGCCCGCGGGTCAGAGCCGGAACGAGATCGCGCCGAATTGTTTCGCAGGATAGCTTTTACGATCTTGATTTCCAACACGGACGATCATTTTAGCAATCATGGTTTTTTGTGGAGTGGTAAAAAAGGCTGGAGACTAAGCCCCGCGTATGACCTGAACCCAACGCCTGATAGTGCACGTATTCTGTCGACACGAATTGACTATGACGACGCAAGCGCATCCATCGGATTGCTGCGCTCAGTGGCCGAATTTTTCGTATCCATGAAAGACGCAGACGAGATCGTAAGGCAATGTCGGGCCGTTGTGATGCAATGGAAGCACTATGCGCACGCGCGTGGTGCACCAAGTGCAGAGATTAAGATGCTTCAATCCGCATTCGAACATGAAGAGCTGGGTGGTTGAAGAGGCCGCGAGATAGAGCAGGCTCAGTTACACTGTCTATTGAAATTCAGTGAATCTGGCTGCACGACTGGAAATGCTCAACAATGAGTTCGGTACTTATTTGCTTGCATCGGAAAATACCGCAAGCTTTGCTGGAGACACCGTTGACTTGCGATTTATTGGTGAGACTTCTATACGAGGGCAGGCCGATACGGTCAAGATTTTTTTAACCAATGAAGCATCATGAGCGTCGGAGAAAAACTACGAATAGCCACAAGCCTTGTAATACCGACGAATGCACAGCGCGATATGGCTGGCAACCAATTGATCTGCGGTCATATTGTGTGAATCAAAATCGATTGCGCGAAAATACTGAGACACGATTGTCTTGGGTAGTTTTGTATTGCTAAGGTTCGAGAATAATGTCTCGATTGCTTTTTTGACAACAGGCACTGTCCAGTAGTAACGAATTCGGTCACTGTAACTAAAATGTCTTAGCTGGTTAACCTCGTCGCTATCTCCGCGGTAATACGGAGTCCAGTGCTCAGGATTTTCGTTCATCGCCTGATCAATCGCCTTAATCAGTCCAGATCGTTTTCGCGCCGGAATGAGAATGTCTTCAATATGAGTCAGTGAAAAAATGGCTTCCCGCATTCTGAAAGTCAGCTCTGGTCCGACTTTTAGAAAGAAGAAATGATCATTCACTAATTCGGTGAGTGCGTCTGTTGGTTGATAATCCGTTGAATGTGCCTCGAATGATATATTCTCAAAGTTTGACACTGCAGCAGATAGTGCAGAGGCTTTCTCTGGCTCATAGCGATGAACGGCTGTATGGCTAAAATCAACACCCGGCTGCGTAACCACGGACGCAATTTTCGCCCAAACGTTTGAAAGGCCTTCACGTTCAAACGCATGCCGATGGGTATCGATCGTTTCATGGAGGCATTCGACACGGGTGACTGCCAGTTCGTCCATATCATCTGTTTCACCTCCCGGAATTGGCACCTCGGTACCAATGATGTAAAACAATTCGTCGCTATGTGGCGAGTGATGTTCAGCAATCTTGCACAGTCGAGCAGCCCTTTGTGCAACCAGTTCAAATGAAGGTGTTTCTTCGCCTTTGCAAGCCATAGAGGCATCGAGATGAATTTTGCGAAATCCGGCTGTTGCATAACCTTTGACCAACACTTCGGCTTTTTCCATAGCCTCCGTTGGGGGTAGATGTCTCCACGGATTAGGGCCAAGATGATCACCACCCAGTATGATGTCATCAGGTGATACGCCGTACTCTGTTGCGAGTGTTTCAGTCCAATCACGAAAATCGGTCGCATTCATTCCCGTATAGCCACCATCCTGGTTGACTTGGTTACAAGTAGCCTCGATGACAACGGGCGCTTGATGTTCTTTTGCGTACTGAAGTATGGAGCGCAGAACCCATTCATTCGCTGTGCAAAAACAAGGGATACCTGTCGGCACTCCAGATTTATTATTGTTAATTTGTTCTGTGATGTCGAGCATCAATATTCCGTTACGTCGCAGTGTTCGTAGGATTGCTTTCTATAAACGCCTTGATAGTGTCAAGGTTGGAATTTCCTTCCATCGGCCCATGCTTTGTCACGGCAATCGCACCAGCAGCATTTGCATACTGAGCACTCAACTCCATTGAATGACCAGTCGCTATCATGGCGAGAAAAGTGCCGCAATAACAGTCCCCTGCGCCAGTTGGGTCAACTTCGTCAACTGCATGCCCACCTAGCGAAAGAGGGTCGCTGCCCCTTGTGTATAGAGTAGAGCCTTGATTGCCACGGGTTAGTGCAATTATTGTATTACCGGTTTCTAGTAGATCGGATATGGCATCAGATTGTGAAATAGCCGGATAAAGAAAGTCAAGATCACTGTCACTGGGGAAGAGGTAGCTGCTCTGTTCTACTAATGTTATTAGTGCCGTTCTTGCGTCTGGGTCGCTCATCAGTTCTGGCCGGATGTTAGGATCACAACTGATTTGCCCACCGCGTTTGAGGACCTCTATTGCAGTGTGCTGTATGGCAGCCCGCAAGTTTGGATTTCCAAGCGAAGAGCCGGAGAAGTGCATGATCAAGGGGCCAGTAGGCAGCTTTATTAATTTCGGTTGTATTGTGTCTGCTGCGGTGTTGTTCAAATGGAATATAAAGGTACGACTACCGTCGTCAAAATAGGAAACAAAAGCGACACCTGTCGATTTATCTGCAAGGCTTGCGATTCCCGCTGTTTCTACGCCATTGGACTGCAAGCGGTTGATCAGTGCGTTGCCGAAGTTATCTGCTCCCACGGCACCGTACAGATGAGTTGACGCTCCGATTCTGGCTGCCTGATCGATGCAAATCGCCGGGGCTCCACTTGGGTAGGGGCCAGAGTATGTGGCAAGTTCTCGCAGTTCACATCCCTTTTGGTGAGAGACGAACTCCACAAGTAATTCACCAACGGCAATGAGGGAATGCATCTCGGTTCCTCGAGCATTTGAGCGGATGAAGGATCGTGATATCAGCGATCAACATAAAGTTTACGCATGTAAAGATAAATTGTAAAGATTATGGCGTTGTAGAGTCGATGTTCCATGACTTAGCCTTCGAAGGCTAAGTTTCATTTAAAATTCAATTTACACGCGTAAATATTTGTTATAAGGTCCGTCGTCAACTGCTCCTTAGTTTTGCGCAAGGTGTCACGGCAGTTGCCGGTTTTGAACATCGATAGGAATCTGCCGAATATCCATGAGCGCTTCGGAACACACCAAGCAGAAAATACGAACGATGGAAGAGCTATCGTCTGCTATCGGTATCTCGCGTCCAACACTGTCCAAGTATTTTCGCGACGCAGAGTCAGTTCGTAGCAGCACGCGGGTGCGTATAGAAGAAGCGCTCGATAGCGTTGATTACATACCCAATTTCTTTGCCACGAAAATGAACCGGCAAACTACTCGTATTATCGGAGTGATTGTTCCGTATCTAAACGATCTCTTCTTTACCTCGCTAATACAGTCGATTGAAAAATACGCCCTGGAGCGAGGCTATACAATCATTATCCAATGCGCTCACGCCGATACCGAGCTTGAGTCCAAGATGTTTGAAAATCTTGTGGCCATGAGTGCTGACGGTATTATCGCAGCGCCAACCGGACAAGCTAGCTCACTCAACACTATCATGCGTTTGAAAGATGAGCTGCCGATTGTTTTTGTTGATTCGCGATTGCCCGAACATTCTGATGATATTGATTTCGTTGGAACCAATAATTACCAAAGCATATCGTTAATGGTTGGTTATCTTTATCGGTCGGGTGGAGCACCGGTTTTTCTCGGTATGCCGCGTATCAATTCAAACAGTCTCGAGCGCGAGCAGGCCTATCTGAACAGCGCTACGGAACTGGGTTTTAGCCCGCAGATTATTCCCGTCGAGAATTCGAATTCAGTCTGGAACTTCGAAGAGTTTGCATACGAGACGATGGATGAATATTTCAGTCGTGGAGAATTCGTCGATAGCACGATTTTGTGTGCTAATGACAGACTGGCAATAGGGGTCATCCGGGCTGCGAATCGACACCACTTGTTGTCTCAACGAAAAGGTGAGTCTTCCCAGTGTCGTGTGGCAGGTCATGACGATCATCCGCTGTCGGCTTACGTATATCCAGCACTAACCACTGTCTCCCGAAATACTAAAAAATTGGGTAAGGCTGCGGTTGAGCAAATCCTGGATCAAATAGAGAATGGTCGCCGTGAGGGGAAGGGCGTCATTAGAACATTCGATGCGGAACTGCGCCTGAGAGAGTCCGCATGATTTCTGGTTGTATCGGTGCGTATTTGCGCGGAGGTTCTTGGTTGGTCCATAGTAGATGAGCTCCTCTGTGTAATCGTTGTTGCTATTTCACTTGTTTAAATGAGAGAGGATATATGAATATAAAATTACGCCTTAGCGCGCTGGGCGTCATGGCTGCTCTTTCGGCTTCGCATGCTGCGAATGCCGAAGAGATCACCATTGCGACTGTAAACAACGCAGACATGATCACAATGCAGGAGCTTGCCCCGGCATGGGAAGAGGCTACTGGCAATACGATCAATTGAGTTGTTCTTGAGGAAAATGTTCTTCGTCAACGCACCACTACTGACATTGCAACTGGTGGTGGTTCTTTCGATATCATGTTCATCGGAGCCTACGAGACACCTATCTGGGGTGCGAAAGGATGGCTAACACCATTGGATGACTTCGCTGATGATGCTGATTATGATCTAGAGGACATTTTCGGTTTGGTTCGAAATGGTCTGTCTGCAGACGGTAGCCTGTACGCTGTGCCTCTGTATTCCGAAACGTCTTTCACTTTCTACCGCACAGATTTATTTGAAGCGGCTGGCATTGAAGTCCCATCTGAGCAAATCACGTACACACAGTTTGCAGAAATAGCTGCACAGTTGCACGATCCTGACAACGGTGTATACGGTACCTGCCAGCGTGGTAAAGCGGGTTGGGGTGAAAATATGGCTTTCGTTGGCACAGTGGCAAATGCCTTTAGCGCTCGCTGGTTTGACATGGACTGGAACCCACAACTCGACTCAGCTGAGTGGAATAATGCCGTTAACTATTACGTCGACCTGATGAATGCTTCTGATCCTCCAGGCGCGTCAGCAAACGGTCACAATGAAAATCGTGCACTGTTCAAAGATGGCAAATGCGCAACTTGGGTTGATGCGACCTCTGCTGCTGGTGATGTCCGAAACCCGGATACGTCTTCAGTAGCAGACACAACTGACTTCTTTAAAGCACCGATGCAGGAAACTGACAAAGGCACTGGTTGGTTCTGGTCTTGGGCATTAGCAGTTCCTGCAAGCTCTGAGAAAGTGGACACTGCTAAAGACTTTTTGAAGTGGGCAACATCCAAAGAGTACTTCACTATGGTTGGTGATACTAAAGGTTGGGTAGCGGTACCTAGTGGAACTCGTATTTCAGTTCACGAGAATCCAAAGTATCTCGAAGCTGCACCGTTTGCCGAGACTGCTAAAAATGCAATCTTGTCTGTCGATCCTGCAGATCCCACACGCGATCCAGTGCCATACACTGGCGTTCAGTTCGTTGCCATAGAAGAGTTCCAAGGAATCGGCAACTATGTAGGTCAGCAAGTTGCTGCGGCATTGGCGGGTCGGAGCTCTGTCGAAGAGGCTTTGGCAAATAGTCAGAAGTTCGCTGTTCGCGAGATGACGAAAGCCGGTTACATCAAGTAACTGTATTTCATGAAGGGTCGGGGCTTCATGCCTCGGCTCGCTTCTGCATTGGTGTAAATTTTGAAATAGCGTTGTACCGGGATAGGGCAGAATTATTCCTTCTCGCGCTAACATACCTATTGAGAGGGCGGAACGCATGGCTACCAAAGCGTCTAGATTATCTGCGCGTTTAATGATCTCTCCGGCTGTGCTGTTGCTACTAGGCTGGATGCTCGTGCCTCTATGCATGACACTCTATTTTTCCTTCCTTCGCTACAACTTGTTACAGCCCGGTAGTGGTAACCCTTTTGTAGGGTGAGAAAACTATTATTGGTTTGTCACGGACCCAAGCTTCAAGGCGGCCTTGGTCAATACGCTGATTCTGGTCAGTGGTGTACTTCTTATCACTACACTTGGTGGCATCTGCTTCGCGCTATTGCTCGACCGACCCATGTTGGGTCAGGGTGTCATCAGAATTATGGTTATTGCACCGTTTTTTGTTATGCCAACCGTCTCGGGGTTAATCTGGAAAAATATGTTCATGAATCCGGTCAACGGAATCTTCGGACATCTGGCCGCGTCATTAGGGATGCAGCCTATCGACTTTTTCGGGCAAATCCCGCTGTTTTCAATCGTACATGATCGTCTCTTGGATGTGGCTCCCCTTTGCCACCCTGATATTACTGACGGCACTGCAGTCGCTTGACCAAGAACAACTGGAAGCGGCTGAAATGGATGGGGCTAGTTGGATGAACCGCTTCTGGTACATGATGTTGCCGCATATGGCTCGCGCCATCACCGTTGTCATTTTGATTCAAACGATTTTTCTCTTGGCGATATTTGCGGAGATTCTCGTTACCACGAACGGAGGGCCGGGAACAGCGACAACGAACTTGACGTATTTGATTTACGTATCTTCGCTATTGCAATACGACGTTGGCATGGGTAGTGCCGGTGGTGTTATTGCCATAATCCTCGCTAACATTGTTGCCATCTTCCTTATGCGGATGATCGGCAAGAACCTTGATGCTTAACGGAGAGATTGATATGGCACGCGCAGTCTCCACAAAAACCAAAGTCACCAATACGTTCATTGCTGGATCGTTAGGATTCTTGATGTTCTTCCCAATCGTGTGGATTTTGGTCCTCTCGTTTAAAACCGAAGAGGACGCGATCCGAGCGCCTCTGGAAGTTCTGTTCAGTTCAGGCTGGACGACCGATAGTTTTACGGCTGTTCAGGCTCGATCAGACTATCTCAAGCACTTCATGAATTCGGTGATCATCTCGCTCGGCTCAACCCTCCTGGGTCTGTTAATTGCCGTTCCTGCCGCATGGGCCATGGCCTTTGTCCCTGCTAAACACACGAAACACGTGCTGATGTGGATGTTGTCTACCAAGATGCTGCCGCCGGTTGGTGTGTTGATCCCCATCTATTTGCTGTTCCGGGATTTCGGCTTGTTGGACACTCGCCTAGGTCTGACCATCGTACTGATGCTGATCAATTTGCCCATCATTGTCTGGATGCTCTATACCTACTTTAAAGAAATTCCAGGCGAGATTCTTGAGGCTGCGCGCATGGATGGAGCCTCCCTGAGCAAGGAGGTAATTTATGTCCTGACGCCGATGGCAATCCAGGCATAGCTTCAACGGTTTTGCTCAACATCATATTGGCCTGGAATGAAGCATTCTGGACAATCAATCAATCTAACTTCCGCGAAGGCTGCCCCACTAACAGCATTTATTGCAAGCTACTCCAGTCCAGAGGGTTTGTTCTACGCAAAGCTAAGTGCGGCATCAATTATGGCAATTGCTCCAATCCTGATCATGGGCTGGTTCAGTCAAAAACAACTCGTCCGTGGTTTGACATTTAACGCGGTTAAATAGAATAAAAATCATGGGACAAATAACTCTAAAACACGTCACCAAGAATTTTGACGAAACCGAAGTAATTCAACCGATCGACCTGACTATTGAGGATGGTGAATTTGTTGTATTTGTCGGTCCATCGGGTTGTGGGAAATTAACGTTACTGCGTCTAATAGCAGGATTGGAGGATGTCACCAGCGGACAGATCCTGATCGACGGCAAAGACGCAACCGACGTCCAGCCAGCTCAGCGTGGATTGGCCATGGTTTTTCAGTCTTACGCTCTGTATCCACATATGTCGGTGAGGAAGAACATCAGCTTCCCGTTGAAAATGGCGAAACTGGATCGTGCTGAAGCAAATCGTAAAATCGAAGCAGCAGCTGAAGTACTCAACTTGACTGATTACCTTAAACGTCGGCCAGGGCAGTTGTCTGGTGGGCAACGTCAACGGGTCGCTATTGGTCGCGCTATTGTGCGTGAGCCGCAAGCCTTTCTTTTCGACGAGCCCTTGTCTAATCTTGATGCTGCTTTACGTGTCAATATGCGTTTGGAAATTTCAGAACTACACCAAAAGCTGAAAACCACGATGGTCTACGTTACTCATGATCAGGTTGAAGCCATGACGATGGCTGATAAAATAGTAGTTCTTTCAGCAGGGCGGATTGAACAAGTTGGATCGCCACTTGAGTTGTATAACAGGCCGCAGAACCGGTTTGTCGCAGGTTTTATTGGTTCACCGAAAATGAACTTCATGGAAGGTGCTGACGCTGAGAGATTCAACGCACACGCCATTGGTGTCAGACCTGAACACTTCACAGTTTCAAAGGAAAGCGGTGCTTGGAAAGGTACTGTTGGTGTATCAGAACATCTGGGATCAGATACGTTTTTTCGTGTGCATATAAACGATACGATTCTCACTGCCAGGGTGAACGGTGAGATTGACGTTAGCCACGGGGACACAATCTATCTTGATGCCAGTCCCGAGCGAATCTACAGATTCGATAGCAACGGTGCCGCGAAATTATGAGTCGACTCGATGGCAAAACTGCGTTGATTACAGGCTCTGCTAGAGGAATCGGTAAAGCATTTGCTCAACGATATGTAAGCGAGGGTGCGCGTGTGTGCATCTCAGACATCAATCAGGACGCAGCATACGAAGCGGCTAGGGAGATTGGCGACAATGCAGTAGCTGTCTGTCTAGACGTAACGAAGCAAGACAGCATAAATGCGGGTATTGCTGAAGCAATCGATAAACTTGGGCACATCGACATCCTTGTTAATAATGCCGCTCTGTTTACAGCAGACCCTATAGTGGACATTAAGCGGGAGGATTACGACAGGGTATTTGCCGTTAATTTCGCTGGAGCATTGTTTACTTTGCAAGCAGTTGCCAGGCACATGATTGATCGAGGTCAGGGTGGCAAGATAATTAATATGGCAAGCCAGGCAGGACGTCGAGGCGAGGCGCTTGTTACTGTTTATTGTGCGACAAAAGCTGCCATTATTTCCATGACACAGTCAGCTGGCATGGATCTCATCAAATACGGATAAACGTCAATGCTATATCGCCCGGCGTGGTAGACGGTGAACACTGGGATGGTGTTGATGCATTTTTTGCCACACATGAAAACAAAGTGCCGGGGCAAAAGAAAAAGGAAGTGGGTGAGGCTGTGCCATACGGTCGAATGGGCGTAGCTGAAGACCTGACTGGTATGGCCGTTTTTCTGGCCTCTCAAGACGCCGAATACGTTGTAGCTCAGACCTACAATGTAGATGGTGGACAGTGGATGAGCTAAATCGTGACCTTAACAAAACTGTCAGTAGAAACGCTAGGCGACATCAGCGCCGACGTCGAAAAACCGTCCTATCAACAAAATGAATTGATGCCCGGTATTGTCCACGTGGGCATTGGGAATTTTCATCGCGCACATCAGGCCACCTATCTACATCGTCTATTCGACATGGGCTTTGATCGGGACTGGGCAATTATTGGTGCAGGTGTTACACAATACGATTGTGCTATGCGTCAACGACTTGTAGCGCAAGACTGGTTAACCACTGTTGTGGAGCTAGACCCAGAAAAGCTCTCGGCAAGAGTCATTGGGTCGATGATCGAATTTGCAGAGGTCAATCCGGATTCAGTCGTGGACGCAATGGTTCAACCCGCTATCCGTATTGTTTCGTTAACGGTTACAGAAGGTGGATACTTTGTCGATGCGCAAACGGGTGGCTTCGACGCCTCACATCCCGACATCGTTGCAGATGCTAATAACCCTGAGCATCCGAAAACAGTCTTCGGGATTATCATCGCCGCTTTGAACAAACGCAGGCAAAACGGAACAAAGCCATTCACAGTCATGTCATGCGACAACTTACCTGAAAACGGTCGAATAGCCAGACGGTGTGTGCTGGGGCTTGCCAAGACTGTGAGTGACGAATTGCATGATTGGATTTCAGTGAACGTGAAATTTCCGAGTTCCATGGTCGACTGCATAACGCCCCGCACGGGAGAAACGGAATTCAGCCTGCTTAAAGACACCTTTGGCATCGACGATAATGCTCCGGTAGTGTGCGAACCTTTTCATCAATGGGTATTGGAAGACACTTTCTCGAACGGTCGTCCGGCATTGGAAAAAGTAGGTGTAGAATTTGTAGCGGATGTAGCGCCGTACGAATTAATGAAATTGCGAATACTGAATGCTGGGCATGCGTCTATTGCCTATCTGGCGGGACTTCTGGACATTCATTACGTTCACGAAGCCATGGCTCATCCGCTGGTAGCTAGCTACTTGGATAAACTGGAAAGAACAGAGATTATCCCGACTCTCGAAAAAATACCCGGTGTCAGTTACGAGACCTATTTTAACAAGATCGTGGAGCGATTCTCAAATGAAGCGGTTGCCGATACTATTCCAAGACTTTGCTTTGATGGTACAAGTCGACAACCCCAATTCGTGCTTCCTATCGTAGACGCACGCCTAAAGAAAAATCAATCGATAGACGGATTATCGCTGGAGTGTGCACTGTGGTGTCGATACTGTTTCGGCACCACCGATTCGGGTGCTGACATAGGTGCGAACGACTCTCAGTGGGACCGCTTGAGCGCTCAAGCAGCCCTGGCTAAGAGTAATCCGCAGAAATGGCTTCAATTAGGAGATGTTTACGGGGTACTTGCCACAGACCCGCAATTTGTAAGCGCTTTTTCTCAAGCTTTGACCAGCCTTTGGAAAAACGGAACATCTGCCACGGTGGAGCACTACCTGACTTCTGGAGTTCACGAAGGGAATGTCGTATGAAAGCTATTACATATAAATCGCACGGGGATGTACAAGCCGGTGAAATCGTAGACCCTGATCCAAGCTCGGATGAGGTTGTCATTCGTGTGCATGCCAGTGGGATCTGCCACACGGATATCGACATACTCTATGGTCGTTATGGGAATTCCACGTTCCCGCTTGTCCCCGGTCACGAATATGCCGGTGAAATAATTTCGATCGGTAGCGATGTGAAAGATCTGCATGAAGGCGAGCGCGTTGTCGTTGATCCGAATATTCACTGTGGCGACTGCAGAGCCTGCAAGAAAGGATTGACTAACCTGTGCGATGAGTTGGGTGCATACGGCGTTACCGTGCATGGGGGCTTTGCAGAGTACAGTGTTGTTCATCAGGACAATGTATTTCGCATCGGTGACTTATCCTACGGCGTGGCTGCATTGGCAGAACCTGTGGGTTGTGTGCTTAACGGGCTTGATGCGTTTGAAACTGATGCAATGGATAGTGCTTTGGTTTTTGGTGCAGGCCCGATAGGTATGTTGTTAGCGCTTTGTCTTCGAGTGAAAGGTGTAACTGATGTCACGATGGTCGATCTGGATGCATCACGTCTTGTGCTTGCAGAATCCTTTGGATTAAAAGCTTTGGCTGCAGGTTCCAGTGATTTAAACGCCCTGGAAAAGTCGGCAGATCTAGCTGCAGACGCTACCGGTGTACCCAAAGTAGCCGAAGGCCTGATTAACTATGCTGCCAATGGTGGAAATGTGCTGTTTTTTGGTGTTTGTCCTCCAGGTGAGACTATAGCCGTATCACCGCACGATGTTTTTCGTCGACAAATTCGGATAGCTGGCACTCATTCATTGAATCACAATATTCCCGAAGCGATACAAGCCATCGAAATCATTGGCCCTGATATTGAGCGTTTAATATCCCACCGCGTGAAGTTATCCGAGATAAAGGGCATTTTAGAAAAAAGTAATCAGTCGGGCTCCTTGAAGGTACAGGCTGTTAGTAGCTGAGCTAGAATGTTGTCTCTAGGCGGATGATTGACTCAATGTCAATGGCAAGGGAGGTGCTGTAGAGTTGATGGCCAGTTATTCCAGCATCAGCGCCGTTTCAACGCACTGTCTGATGCCTGGAAATCGAGACTGTGTCAGATTAGTTCAAGGTTGGTTTGGATTTTCGAAGTCGTCACATAGAGCCTCGCTAGCCTTCCGTCTCAGCTATATCTTAACTACTCCCGTTTGTGTGGTTGAACCTGCGTTAACACTTGGCTGTCGATTAGGGACAATAGTTTAGAGGCATTAATGACAATGAATTATGACTTTAACCATAAATCTATCATTGTGACAGGTGCTGCCTCGGGAATGGGGCGCGCCACCACACTGGAATTGAGAAAGTCAGGAGCAGTTGTTTACGCGGTTGACCGACATTATGCAGCGTTGAAAGAGACCTGTGAGCAAAGTGGTGCGGTGCTTTGCGAGATGGATATTAGTCAATCGGATGAATGTAATGCCTTAATTGAAAGAACAAAAAATGAACAAGGTAAGCTGGATGGTCTGGTCAATTTCGCAGGTGTCATTAAACGTAGCGGCTTGCTTGAGTGTACCGATGAGGAATTTGATTTCGTCATGGATACTAACGTCAAAGCCTGCTTCTACCTTTGTCGAGCTGCTGCAAGGCAAATGAAATTACAGGGCGCTGGTTCTATAGTGAATGTCAGTTCCATCTGGAGTGATATCGCAGCGGCGGGTGTGTTCGGTTACTGTGTATCCAAAGGAGCGGTCAGTCAAATCACACGCAGTGCTGCCCTTGACCTGGCAGGTACCGGCGTGCGTGTCAACGAAGTGAGACCGGGGGAAACCAAGACCGCAATGTTAGCTTCCGAACGTGGCTACATGATGTCCCAGGGGGAATTAAATGAGAAACTCAGAGCAATAGCTGGCTCAATTCCCGAGAAGCGTCTGGCGGATCCCAGTGAAATTGCCGCCGCTGCTATTTTCTTACTCTCGGAGCAATCAAGCTACATGCAAGGCGCAAGCATCACTGTTGACGGTGGCTATACGATACGCTGAGCGAATAATCCTATCGTCCACTGGGACGAAGTGGATTAAAGCTCTCAACTTTGTGCTCCGGGTGTGATAATTTCGCTAATCCAATCCCCGAAATAAAATTCATCGAGACCCGACATTGCGTGGTTGCACTTACTCAACTGCGCTATTTACTACAAGCTTTTGACGATGTTAACAAGGGTGTGTCGCGGCGTGCAGCGAATCTGCCAATGATCCGCGCAGCGAATCTGCCAATGATCCGCGACAACCTTGCACCTATGTCATTTGTCGGTGTTGCGAGAGAGCTGTACACAAAGGCATTGCTTGCGATTTACGAACTGGAGGATCACGCTATGCTCAAAGAGCTATAAAAAAGCGCATATCAGCGCTCCATTGAACGATATGCAGAGGTTCGTCAGACATTGGGCCAACCTGATCCTTTCCATCTACGCTACATCGATGAATTTGTCTTACTGATTGGCGATGCCATGCGTGAGGGCACAAGTTTACGCGACGCTATCAAGTGTTCAAAACGTTACGCGAACTAAAAGGCGACACGCCCAGATCGTGAGCGCCATCGCGAATTGGTCGATTGAAGTTGAGCCGGATTAAACCGGCTCATCAGCATTATACGATCAACGAAGCAATGTTACAGCTGTATTTGCCACTTCAATCGTACTGTCTTACGTCTGGCTGACGTTATTAGTAATCTCACGACCAAGCTCTTCTGACTTCTCGCTTATCATGTCATTCAACGCATCGAACGCCTTCTGATCATCAATCATGCCTTCGACTGACAGGGTATCGTCATCCATGGCAACAACTGAAATGCCATATGAACCAAGCATTGGGTGCAACTTTATTTCGTTAACAAGCTCTGTTGCTTCTACCTTGGTAGCATCGGACGCTTCTGCCAGTGCCAGATTTCCCATGGTTGTCAGTGCCAGTGCTGATGTCAGTGCGACGGCTGCTACGGTTCTGGTGAATTTCATTCTCGTTTCCTTAATGTTCAAATGATTTAAACCTCATGTGATTCATGCGGTGTACAAACGATAATCGGGTCTGGTTAAAATATTTCCGTAGTGAAAAATATACATATCCGTCTAAGGCCCGTACTTGCAATTGTTTTTACCGTTACTTGACCCTTGCGTTATTGAATCAGACGCTAGAAGTCTGCTCAGAAGTGACCGCCCCTTCGTAGCCATCACAGTGTGTAATATCTTCTGACTAAACGAATGACGTCTCGTGTGCTGTAAAAGATAAGCAAGCGAATGAAGGGGCTGATGCATAAGTGAATAAGAGTGTATTGGACTGTGTCGCCCGTATGCGGCTCATTACAATGAGTAAAGTTCTCACAGAGAGGCCCGTCATGTCGCTGTTGAAAAAAAACGAAAAACCCAAATAGAGATCAGAAAATTATGAGTATGGACAATTTAAAAGATGTGTATATCGATCAGGTGCTCGACCTCTACAGTGCCAATAATCAGTCCGCCAAAATTACCGCAAAGCTTCGGGAAGCCGCAACGGATACGGAGCTGAAGGAGGCTCTTCAACGCGGTGAAGACGGTATCAAGGAAGGTATGAAGGTGATGACGTCGATTACGGAATCCCATGGGAAACAGGGTGAGTCTGAACATTGCAAAGGTATGGAAGGGCTGATACGGGAGGCAGAGGCGCACGCGCTTGACGAGACTTTCGGTGATGACGACACGCGCGATGCGATGATCATCACCCAATACCAACGTATGGCTCACTATGCCATTGCAGGTTATGGATGCCTGGCTGCGTTTGCCAACAGACTTGGGCTCGAGGACGAGCGCCAACAGATACAAGACTGTCTGGACGCATGCTACAGCGGCGACAAGAGTATGAGCGAACTAGCTGAAAGGGGCATTAACAAGGCGGCAGTGTAGTCACTGTCTTACTAGCAACATCCATGTTGTCACCATCACGGTCAAGTCAGAGTCGACGCTCTGTCGGGGAGAGCGTCCCGGCTATTCGGTCATCAATCCGGGATGCTTTGGCAGCACTGATTTTAGCAGTGCTGCCAATTTTTCATTTGAAGCACATCCCACAGGGTTCTCTCTTGTCTAAAATCAGTATCGCCTGTTTGATAGTTCGCTTGACAACAGTGCGTTACCTGCGACAAGTAGCGAGGCGTTTTAGAAATTGCCGAACGGGTTAAGTATTGACAGCCTATGATGCTCGCCTTGCTGGTGTCCCCAGTGTTCATTCGAAAGACTCATAACTGATGATCGTGATCTCTAGACTCCGCCGGCGCTATCACGACGTTCTTTACTGACCAGCAGTGCCGCCGCTACTGGTGCAGGCGCATCAAGTCTGACAACACGAGCTATCTATGCTGAGGGCATGATCGAGTCTGACGACGCCGTCGTCTGCGACGATGCATTACCGAAAATCAGTCTAGTCGTTAAAGGGCAAGCTCGCACGCTCGCTGTGGAACCTCGCACGACGCTGGTTGAAGCACTGCGGGCACACTCGGCCTGACCGGCACGGAAATCGGTTGTAACCACGGCCAATGCGGCGCCTGCACCGTGCGCTTGGATGGACGCCACTTCAATGCCTGTCTGATGCTTGCGCTATCCGCAGACAATGCAAAGATCACCACGGTAGATGGGTTGGACGATCCGGTCGATAATCTGCATCCCATGCAAAGTGCGTTTGCTGAATACGACGCCTTGCGTGTGGTTGTTGCACACCCGCGCAAATTATCTTGGAAATAGAGCTGACAGAAAATCCGGCGATAAAGGGATCGGTGTACTTGAAAGCGCGTAATGTAGGTGTTCCAGAGTGTCATAAGCTCCTGATGCTACATGCTTTTGCAATAGAATCTCGAGCACCTGCCGACGCACTGCTGTCAGCCGTAAACTGCGGGTGGCACAGCGTTGTTCGGCGGCCGAGTTGGCTTCAGCAATACAACAGCCATGATCGTGCGGTTCGAATCCTCTCATTATAGCTGCTTTCCTGTATCACTGATCTTGCGTTGCCGAGTCAGTTTGATCACTGCTCATAAGTAAAATACCTATTGATATACTATTACATAACAATTACACTTTTGTTCGTCTCAATTTAAGCAAACAGGCCCCCCGGATGATGAAAGCAGTTTTGCCCGTTGCACTGGCAACGTTAACGACGATTGGCATCAGCCGAGCCGATGTTCCCTCGGTTGCTGTCGATATCGCTCCTGTGCATTCTCTGGTCGCTCAAGTAATGGGTACGCTCGGCAACCCAGCGCTTGTAGTCTCGCCGGGAGCATCGCCCCATGGCTATTCGCTTCGACCGTCAGAGGCGCAAGCTTTGCAAGATGCCAGTATCGTTTTCTGGGTCAGCGCTGGATTGACACCGTGGCTCGCTGACACGATCGTTACGCTCGCGCCAGATGCCACTCGCGTTGAGCTGCTTGAGGTAGATGGCACTATAGAATTGGCTATGCGGGAGGGTGCGCTTTTCGAAGCGCATGAGCATGAAGAGGATGCTGACAAGGATCATGACGGTGCAGAGCACGACGAGGACCATGACGATGAACAGAAAGACGGGCATGACAATGAACACGGCGTTGAACATGACGAAGGTGATGGTGGACGCGATGAACATGCCTCTGGTTCTAGTGATGAGCATGATCATGGCGAACACGACCCCCACGCTTGGCTAGACCCCTCGAATGCAGCTATCTGGTTGGATACTATCGCCGACGAGCTGTCAAAGGCAGATCCGGCTAACTCGGAAATTTATATGGCCAATGCGGCATCGGGCAAGGCTGAGCTAGAGCAGATGGAAACCGACGTGCAAGATGTCCTGGCACCGGTGCGCGATCGTAAGTTTATCGTCTTCCATGATGCCTATCAATACTTCGAGAACGCGTTCGACTTTCCCGCTTCCGGCGCAATTTCTATCAGTGATGCCTCCAAGCCAAGCCCTGCTCGCATCCAGCAGATCCATGATCGCGTCGCGCAAGCCAATGTTACTTGCGTGTTGGCAGAGCCTCAGTTCAATCCCGATCTGGTCAACACCGTTCTCGATGGTACCGATGCGCAGTCAAGTACGATCGACCCGCTGGGATCTCACCTTGAAATAGGTCCAACTCTGTATCCAACACTATTACGAGAGCTCGCTCAGACAATAGCCGATTGTGTTTGACGAATGAAACTTTACACAAGATCTCAATGAAATAGTGCTTGCTCACTCGAGCAGTAACTCAATCCTCAACGATATCTCTCATGAAAACGATAGTAGCTGGTGCAGTGTTAATGCTGGGGACAAGCGTTGTTGCGCACGCCCATCCCCATGTGTTTGTTAATGCTCAGGCAGGCTTTCAGATCGATGCAGAGCAACGTTTGCAAGCACTGCGAATATCGTGGCGGTACGATGCTTTTACAACGCTATTCCTGTTCGACGCCCTCGATCTGGACAGCGATTCGGACGGGCAGTTGAACGATGCTGATCTTGCAACTGTTGCTGCCGCTGAAACAGATTGGCCAGCGGACTACAACGGCGATGTCAACTTAGCTGTGGCTGGGAAACCATGGCAGCTAAGTCAGCCGCAGAATGCCGCTGCGAATATGATTGATGGAGAAATTATTGTCAGCTTTGATCTGACATTGGTAAGCCCCGCTGATATTTCAGGGCAAAGTGCCAGCCTCAGACTGTACGATCCCGCTTTCTACTACGCTTACTCGGTAACTGTTGATTCAGACAGCCAGAACACGGATGGACCTTGTGAGGTGACAGCAATTCCATTTGAACCCGATGAGGCTGAAGCCGAAACGCTATTGACGCTGGCAACATTGTCGCGGGAAGAAACACCGGATGAGCCGGATATTGGCGCCCGTTTCGCCGATGAAATTCTCCTGACATGCGACTGAGATCACTAATAGGCTTTGGTGCGGTACTGTTTGCTGTGGTCGTGATCAGCATCGGTGTGCCGTGGAAGGATGTGGCTGTCTGGGCAACATCAATGCAGCGGGATTTCCAGAACGCGATGGCCGCATCATTGCAAGCGATTAAGGCCGGAGAGCCTGCCGCCACTTGGTTCCTCTGCCTTGCGACAGCAGCCTACGGGTTTGTACATGCATTGGGACCAGGCCACGGCAAAGTACTTCTGGGAGGTGCAGCCATAGCCAGTGGCGCTACGTTGCGTCGGATGATCATCCTGAGTCTTGCAGCAAGTTTGGCGCAAGCTGTTTTCGCAATATTGTTGATCACTATCATACTGCAAGCCTTCCAGATAGCATCGCGTGATGCCGTAGATTTGGTGGAAAAATGGCTCGCGCCGATCAGTTACATCGCTATCGCAACGATAGGGGCTGCCTTGGTCGTCAGGGGAATCAAGGGACTATACCGCCTACTGTCTATTAACAAGGCTGAGTCTCAACAGAGTGGTTGTGGCCACAACCACGGTGTAAGTCTGTCCGAAGTCAAATCACTGCAATCAAAACGTGACATTGCTGCGCTTATTGGCAGTATCGCCATTCGACCCTGCACAGGTGCACTGTTCTTACTGGTGATAGCGGCTCGATTTGACATCTTTTTTATCGGCGTTCTCGCTACGCTGACAATGGGCCTGGGTACGGCCCTGTTCAATATTCTTGTCGCAGGTTCCGGCGTCGCTGCACGCCGACTAGCCTATGTGGGCAGTGCGGTATCAGGACCTGAACTTCAGAGTATCTCTGCTGGCTTGCACATCGCAGGAGGCTTGCTTGTACTGGGATTGAGTCTTGTGCTGCTGCTACCCGTTATGCTTTGAATGGAGTAGTCCACTAGCGGCCATGCAATTCACTGCAGATCATCGAGGCTGATTTCGATGCTTGGTTGGCGCGGCTCGCTACGATCAGCGATACATTCAAGTAGTCTCTGGTTTCTCTTGCACAATTGCCTTATCTACAACCACTTGACGATGTGAACGAGCGCGTGTCACGGATTGTAGCCAACTTGCCTATGATCCGCGAAAACCAGTTGCTTTTTGATAGGACACTGTGAACACAAGATCTTCTGCCTGAACAGTTAAATCTGCTTGATCGATTAGCCCATGTTGGCAATACGGGAATGGGCGAACGGGCGGGCGCCCCATCCGGGTGCTTATGGAAAATTAATCGCGTAAAACGCTTCATAATGGTGCGGTCATAGATGCACCTGTAGAGTCACTCTCAGTTCAGGATCTGATTAAATCATTATCCCGATTATTTCATGCATAATCGACAGTGTCGTGCCGCTGATTTTTACGTGTTTATTGCCTATCAACACAAGGGGTGTCAGCGCGCGCTGCTGTGAATCAATTCTGCTAAACATCGGCTTATACAAATCCATGAGAACAAGACAGACATCATTTTTAAAATCGCCATTAAGCGGTCTTCGAGTCATCGCAGCCGTTACCCTCATTACGGTCGCAAGCACAGCCTCCGCTGCGACGAAAGTGCCATTTGCATTAGATTGGAAATTTGAAGGTCCATCTGCAGGTTTCTTCGCCGCTATAGATAACGGACACTTTGCTGCGGCAGACATGGATGTGGCAATATCGCCTGGCCAAGGCTCGCTGGCCGCTATTCCTAAAGTCGCCACCGGTGCGTTCCCTTTCGGTTTTGCAGATATCAATTCCCTGGCTCAATTCCTCGATCAAAACCCGGGGGCACCTGTTGTCGCCGTCATGATGGTTTACGACAAACCCCCCTTTTCAGTCATTGGCAGGAAATCTCTAGGGGTCAACACCCCCGCTGATCTTGAAGGCCGCATTCTAGGAGCACCGCCTCCGGATGGTGCCTGGGCTCAGTTTCCAGCATTTGCAGAGGCAGCCGGTATCGACATGAGCTTGATCAACATTGAACCCGTTGGATTTCCCACTCGTGAACCCATGCTGGCTGAAGGTAAGGTAGACGCGGTCACTGGATTTTCGTTTTCCTCCTATCTGAACCTCGTACGCCTGGGTGTTCCAGAGGACGACATTTCAGTTATTCTCATGGCAGATCATGGGCTTGAGCTTTACGGTAACGCCATTGTTGTCAACACTGACTTCGCTCAAGAAAACCCTGACCACGTCAAGGCTTTCCTCGCAGCAGTAGGTGCCGGCTGGAAGGATGTTATCGCTGACCCCGAGATGGGGGCAAAAGCTGTTGGTGCACGCAACCCTGCTGCTGACATCGAGTTGGAACAAAGGCGACTGGAGCTTGCGATCGATGCGAACGTCGTTACTGATTACACTCAGGCTAATGGCATGGGCGGAATCGATCCAGAGCGAATGAGCAAAGCGCTGGAACAGCTGGCCGAAAACTATGAGTTCAAACAGGCACCAGATGTTTCATTGTATTTTGATGACAGCTACCTTCCTGAGGGTAATTTTCCAGTCAAGTAGACGCTTTACGCTGTACATACCTAGTGATGTACGACGCAGAATAGACAAGCGTCGTGCATCACTTAGCCGACTGTTTATCCCCTTAGCAGCGACCGACTTGCAATGCAACTTATTCCCGGTAAGCCTCTGATCTCACTTAAGGCTGTAAGCCATACCTTTCATACAGACAGCGGACCACTACCTGTACTAGACGCATTGGATTTATCGGTTCAACGACACAAATTTACAGCAGTTGTTGGACCTTCAGGATGTGGCAAGTCAACACTGACCCGATTAGTAGCGGGTCTGATGGTGCCAGACGAGGGCGAAGTCTGGCTACACGGGAAACAGGTCAAGAGCCCACGCTCCAGTGTAGGCATGGCGTTCCAGAACCCGGTATTACTGGAATGGCGATCCATTCTAAAGAACGTCTTGCTACCGCTGGAAATCGTCTCCCACAACTTGTCGAAACAAGAACAGGAGAAGCGCGCTCGCTACCTGCTGGATCTGGTAGGTCTCAATGGATTCGACGATAAACGCCCGTCTGAGCTTTCAGGCGGCATGCGGCAACGCGCATCCCTTTGTCGCGCTCTTGTGCACAAACCGGACGTGCTGATTCTCGATGAGCCGTTTGGGGCTCTTGATGCGTTCACCCGTGAAGACCTGTGGCAAACCATGCACTCTCTTCGAGAAGAAGAACCGTTCACAGCATTACTGATTACCCACGACTTGCGAGAAAGTATCTTTCTGGCGGACGAGGTCGTGGTCATGTCCGGACGACCTGCGAGATCACAATACTTGCTCACCGTTGACATGCCAGGAAAACGTAGCCTTGAGGACTTGTACACACCCGAAGCGACTGCCATGCTCGCCACACTAAGACAGCAGATTCAGATAGCACAGGGAAGAGCTGCATGAGCATTCGACAGGTTCTGATTCCATTGATAGCGGTAGCAGTCTTTTTGCTGGGGTGGGAGCTTCTTGTGTGGATAAATCAATGGCCCAATTACAAGATGGCCTCACCCAGTGATCTTTGGCCTGCATTCTGGAAGTTCAAGGAACTGTTTTTAGTATACGGCTGGCAAACACTTTGGCGAACCGTGGCAGGGCTAGTACTCGCGATCATTTTCGGCACCTTTATCGGCATGGTTATGGGCTTCTCACGCACCATGCGAGACGCACTCTATCCGCTATTGGTGGGCTTCAATGCCATACCCAAGGCAACCGTTGTCCCTATTATCGCGCTGATTTTCATAGGCCAGAATAATTTGAACACGATTCTCATGGCCTTTATGATTTCATTCTTCCCAATCGCCGTATCAGTATCAGTGGGTCTGAGTACGTTAGAACCAGAGTACCGCGACATCCTGCGATCATTAGGCGCTTCGCGCTTTACAATATTCAGGAAAATTGCATTGCCAAAGACGTTGCCAGAGTTTTTCGGCGCATTAAAAGTTGCTGTCACGCTGGCTTTCATAGGCACGAATCTAGTCGAAATCATCGAACCTCATGGCCAGGGACTTGGACATTTATTCGATAGCGCGAGAATCAATTCCGACTACCCTTTGATGTTTGCCGTTCTCATTGCATTGGCCTTCATGGGTATCGTGCTGTATTACGTGGTGGTGGCATTGGAACGCATCTTTGCCGGATGGGCTGAACGTGCGCCGAGCTAGTGTAGTGTGGCCTGTGACCAGAGCTTTAGGAGGTGGTTTCACAGAGTTCGATTATCAGGTGTTGTCTGATGATCGAACGCGGCAAGGCGCGCTTCGTTTTCTGGATGACAATAGGGAGCCGTTATCAGACCGGACGCCTCCTATTCCACGTTTGGTGGACCTGTCGTACTTACATGGGCTCACGCTACGGTTTGAACGTGATCCTGCTGGAGCTGAAGAAGAGGCTCGGGATCTTGCTCGAATAGCGGGCTCGCGGGGTGGTGCACGTCCAAAAGCAAATCTTGCGGTTTGAATGTGAGTAAATCGCAGGCACTACACTAGGAGCCTGTCCGAGAATAACGATCGAGGCGAGAGTGTGAGATTTTGAGTCAGATTTTCGTGTCAATTGAGGTGAATAGTTGTTCTATTCGCCGAAATTTACGCGGAAATATGGCCAAAAGATCGCGCTGTCGGCCGATCAGATTATTCTCGGACAGGCTCCTAGGGTTAAAGTAACCAAGGGAATTTTGTGATGACCACTCGGCTGCCTTCCGCACCCATTTCAGTCTGGCGACCGATCGCAACCGATACCTTCATGGTTGGCGTGCCGCATTATCCTGAACACGTGGACGAGAGTTACTGGGCGCGTGATGCTGAGCGCATGGCGGCTGCCGGTTTCAATACCGTACGCATGGCCGAGTTTGCCTGGCACTTGATGGAGCCACGTGAAGGGCACTTCGATTTCAGCCTGTTCGATCGGGCCATAGAACTGCTTGGTCAGCACGGTCTGAAAACCATTCTGTGCACGCCAACAGCGACACCACCGCGCTGGCTGACGTTGCACTACCCCGAGGTATTGCGCGTTGACGGCAACGGTCGGTCCATGAGCCATGGATCGCGACAGCATGCTGATACTGCAAGTCCGGTATACCGGCTTCACAGCCAGCGTATTACACGTGCAATGGCCGAGCACTATTGTCAGAACGATCAGGTAACGGGCTGGCAAACCGATAACGAATTCAACACGAGTACGTCCGTGTCTTACTCAGAGGTTGCCCGGCGAGAATTCCAGAAGTATCTGGAGGATCGCTACCAGAGTATCGAGGCGCTGAACGTGGCCTGGGGCGGTAATTTCTGGGCTACTGGCTACGATAATTTCGATCAGATTGTGTTGCCTTTTGAAAATGCACCGGTTGCAGTCAGCCCAGGCCACACACAAGATCATCAGCGATTTCTGGCCTTTGCCACCGCCCGTTTTCAGACAGATCAGGTGGAGATACTGCGTGCTGCGAATCCAGACTGGTTTATCTTCCACAATCTGGGTCAGCAAGAGGCGGTTGATTTTCGCGGACGCTTCTCCGACGATCTGGATTTCGTCGGTTTCGACATCTACCCGATGCTACAGGACGAGATCGGGCGCATCGGCGGGCATGCCGAACACCAGGCACTGCAACTGGACCTGAGCCGCGGGCATACTGGCAACTTCATTGTCCCGGAGCAGCAATCGGGTTTTGGCTCTCAGCCGAACTTCTGCACGATGACACCCGAGCCTGGCGAGATGCGGCGCATGGCCTGGAGTTCGGTGTCACGTGGAGCGGATGGATTGCTATTCTTCCGCTGGCGTCCAGCGCATTTTGGGGCCGAGATTTACTGGATGGGACTCATCGATCACGATGATGTTCCACGGCGTCGCTATAAGGAGGCGCAGCAGTTCGCTGGTGAGATCACCCGTCTGGCGGACAAGCTATTGGGCAGTTCGGTGCGTATGGATGTTGGTATTGCGGGGTCAGACTATGACAATGAGCATGCACATCGCAGTTATCCGATGGGCTTACCGAGCCCGATGGACGATGCCACTCTGTTGCATCGCTATTGCTACCAAGCTGGTATCAGTTGTGGCTTCATCCACCCCGAAGATGACTTGTCGCACCTGAAGGTACTCTACGTGCCGCATTGGTTGATGTGGCTGGATGAGTGGACTGTGCCTGTCGAGGCCTTTGCTCAGGCTGGTGGTACGGTGATCTTCAGTGCCCGTACTGGTTCGCGAGACACGTCCAATCACGTGATCCGTACAGTTGCGCCCGGACAGTCATTATCAGCCCTGGCCGGGGTGCAGGTTGAGGAATTTGGGCGGCTGGCAGGCGTGCAGGCTGATGGGTTGTTTGCACTTGCGGGTCGGTTCGCTAGAGATTCTGCCAGCCCTGCGGTGCCAGCCGAGTCCGCCCGACGACGCTACACGATAAAGATTGGTAACCGCGAAGTGGTGGCTGGGCATATGTACGAGCTGCTCACACCAGCCGCGGGTACCGAGGTGCTTGGTTATTGGTCAAACCGCTTTGCTGAAGGTACTGCCGCAGTAACCTCACGGGCTGTCGGAGAGGGACGCGCGCTGTATGTGGGCACCTATCTGACGGAAGAGATCCTGTCACCATTGTTCGACGGACTCTTGGCCCGCGCTGGTGTGCAGCCACTGATCACTGATCTACCGGCGGGGGTAGAGGTATCGATGCGTAAGAAAACCGATTGCTGCCTGTTATTTATCCTCAACACGACGGAGACACCGGTGGAGCTGCGCACGGTGCCAGCCGGGCACGAGCTGCTAAGCAATGTTGCGGTTAAAGAGGGTCAACTGGCACTGGAAAGCTATGGGTGTGCGGTGATTGAGTTGTCAAGCTCGCACGACTGAATTCTAAGTGAGATCCAGGAAAGATGAGTACAGGGGGGCCGCTTCCGGTACTTGGTTGCTGCTATAGAAGCAGCGGAGCGGTTCTGGGTGGGGCCGCCTAGGCCGAAATTTTATGCATTACTAGGGTTCATGCAACACTAGGATTTACGCTTGCACCGCCGGAAAGCAGCAACTGAATGCCCGAGACCGCCAACGCTTGCGGATCCTGCTAAAGCGCGGCGTTAAAAAACCAGCTTTCGTCTGACGCCTGATTATGGAATGATAGCGCTGCTTCCTCCTTCATCAGCTCTTCATGTCACTGCGTAAACAAAAAAATGAGACTAACCGCACACGTCTGCGGCTTGCCAGCTGGCTGGATCGTCACAAGAACGGACCTTCGCATTACCACGCCACGTTGCACTCTATGCTACAAGATGCTGCCGAGGGTCTGAACATACCCGTCAGTGATGTGGCCGAAGCGCTCGTAGCTACACCCCATGCGATTCAGGTTTCTGCGTTCGTTTATGAAGAATGCGTGCTTAAATCCTGGATTGGCTCTGATCAACGACCGATTGATGACTTCATCGCCAGGCAGGTTCGTCGCGAAAGACCCATCGGCCGAAAGTACATCACACAACTGGCCAGAAGCACCATGCGAGTCTGGCAAATCGTCGATGTTCATCCTGGCAAGTGGATTGCTGTACAGCCGTTACGCAATACGCCTGATCAGGAGGACAAGGTTCGACACGTGTATGACGAATTAGCTAGCCAAAGCCTGACGACACATGATTACTTGCTGGGGCGAGTCATTCCGATGCCCGACGGGCGAATCTTTGCGGCATCGTTACTACCGCTTACAAGGGCTCAGGCGGGTTCGCTTCTCGATGCTAAGTCATCCAGTCTTGCGCACAGTGGCTTTGTCACTTGGGCGATGGGTGCCCTATACATGTTTTCCGATGTACCTGATCAGTCACCGGGAGCTGGCAGAGCATCAAATAGCCAGCCCAATACGCCGGACGAAGAGCTGGTAAATCAGCAGGCGCAGGACCAGGCATCTGCCAGCACAGAGCATAATGCTCCACATGATCATGGTCAAACCGCCTCTTCAAAGGCGGAAGCAGTACAGCCACCAGACCGGGGAAAGCTGCTGGATCGCATACGCAAGCTGTTTGCGATGTCGCAAGAAACAGAAGCCTCTCCATATGAAGCCGAGATTGCGCTCAGACGTTGTCAGTCTCTGATGTTGCGCTATGGTATAACCGAGTCCGATCTGCATACCAGTCAGTTCAGTACTGAAACATTCCGGGCCAGTAATCGGGTGCCGATGCATATTCGCTGGCTGGCCAGTGCAATGCGCTCCCTGCATAGTGTTCTGTTTGTGACAGGGGGAGGAGAGGGTCCTGAATTTCGTGGCTTTGAGATTGATGTAAAAGTAGCTATGATGACCATGGAGTATCTGGAAGATGCCATCGAACGATCACTTGCCAGACGGCGCCGTGCCGGCAATTTCCCGGCAGGCAGATCTGCCGCCTACGATTACCGGGTAGCTTTCGCCATGGAAGTGTCTGACAGGATTAATACGCTGGTGGAGGAACGGAAGGCGGCTGAAGCTGCTGCTACTGTTACTGGCACTTCGCTGACAATCCGGAAAATGGAAATCGTGAACCAGGAATGTGGCAAGAATCTTCGGCGTACAAGTCATCAGTACTGGGGTGCCCGAGATGGCGAGGCCGCCGAAGCGGGCCAGGCCGACGGTGCTAAAGTATCCCTTGATCCTCAGGTTGACGCAGCACGCGCAGCATTACTCGAGAATTAGTGGCTTGTCATTCAGGATCAAGCAAGGCCAGCGTTTCTTCGACCGATACTGCGCTTAGGGACGTTTCATCACCACCTTGTGGATTCTCCCTTTGGCAAGTGCCATTCTATTTAAAGGTAACTATTCAGAGTTCTCAATGAGATCTATCCCGAAACGGATATCTTGTTTCAGAATCTCGAGGCGTTGCGCCGTGACCCCCAATGGCCTGAAAACCGGGTTTTGTGGATTGGTGCGCATGCTGGCTTCAGCCCCGCTGGCCACATCGCTCATCCCGCACGCTCTATCCCTCTTTCGAGCCGAACATCCAGAAAATAGTAGTGCGCTTGCATATAGCACTACTGGACACGCTAATCTACATGCTGTTGCACGGTGATGCCAATATTGTTCTGTGAGTTAGACTAGATTCATGAACCACGTAAACGCATCAACATCTCACGCGCACACCCCATCAAAAAATGATCACGCTGATACGCACCAACCAACTGCACACCAATGGGCAACCCGGACTTCCCGTTCAAAATAGGCAAGTTAACGCAAGGTACACCGAGAAACGAGAACATTGCACAGCAAATCGGATCCCCCGTGCTACCCATCAAAGGTGCTTCGGCGACAGCAGAAGGCGTGAGCAGGGCGTCGTATTGCTGAAAGAGTTGGCTAAACCACGTCATTGCTGATTCCCGAATTTGCAAAGCTTCGCGGTACTCTAATGTCGATCTGGTTTTCGACGTTTCGAAAATTGCCCTTGCCGGTTCACTGATGGCGTCCCAATGATGATTAATTTCATTGTCCAGGGCTCGTACAATCTCGTAGTCATAAATTGTTTTGTGTGCATCGAGGTAATCACTGAATGCAGCAGGGGCGGCTTTTCGTTCGATTATGCTGTCAAGTTCTGTTAGCAAGCCTTCAAACGCTGTGCTGGCATCTTCGCTATAACGATTACGATAGGGCATGTCGAACCACACTATGGAAGGCACATCGCTTTGTTCATTGTGCAGGTATTCAACAAGGGATGGCCGAGGTTCTCTATAACTGGCGTTGTCTGCAATGTCGTAACCTGATATGGCGTCCGTAAGTGTTGCGATGTCATCCAGATTTTTGGCAAACACGCCAACGTGATCAAGGGTTGTCGATGTTTCTAACGCACCTTCTCTGGAGATTAGGCCGCGTGACGGTTTGAAGCCGAACACACCGCAGAATGAAGCAGGCCTTATGACCGATCCGCCTGTTTGGCTGCCTATGGCAAGTGGGACATGTCCTGCAGCTACAGCAGCGGCTGATCCGCTAGATGACCCGCCAGGACTGTGTTTCGTGTTGTGTGGATTGTGTGTTCGTGATGGATTAAAAAAAGCTAATTCGGTGGTCACCGTTTTACCCATAACAATGGCGCCAGCAGCTTTGAGTTTTGAAACTACCGTTGAATCTTGTTTGGGTTGTCGTCCCTTGTGAATAGGTGAACCGTGTTCAGTAGGGAAATCGACTGTATCGAAAATGTCTTTAACTCCTACAGGGATCCCCTGCAGTAGACCGCAAGAGTGTTGGGTTCCTGGCCTTGAGTTATCATTTTGAGCATCAGCGGGAGCAGCTGATTGATCACCTGTCTGCGCATCCAGGCGTTTTGCCTGATTCAGTGCAAAAGCAGGATCATAATGCTCCCACGCACCCACTCTACTTTCACTGTCACTGATTTTCTTGTTGTAGTGATGAACTACATTTGCACAAGTCACGCTACCGCTGGCAATGTTAGCAGTCGTTTTCACCACACATTGTTTATCTATACTCACCAGTAATTACCGAGTTAATGGCCTTATCAATTGGCATAGGCGACGGCTGGTAACCAAGTGGTGAGTTCCGGCCAGAAAAAGACGATGGCCAAACCTATCAATTGCAAAATCACAAATGGAATAACGCCTTTATAAATGTGTGCAAGGCTAACGCCGGGCGGGCACACCCCTTTTAAATAAAACAATGCAAAGCCCACTGGAGGTGTCAAGAATGAAGTTTGCAGTGTGACTGCTACAAGTATGGCAAACCACACCACGGACGGATCGGTGACCACACCGAACCCATTGACAGGAAGATCGAGCGACAGTATCACCGGTAGCATCAATGGCATGATGATCAGGGTGATTTCTATCCAGTCGAGCAAAAAGCCTAACAAGAAAATAATAAACAGAATAAACGCAACAATCATATAGGGGTTCTCAAACGAACCGAGTACCAGATTCTCGATAATTTCATCACCACCATAACGACGCAGTATATAAGCGAAGAAGTTTGCTGCAATAAAAATGCCGACTATATAACCAGCGGTATTGAGCGTCTGGCGCGATACATCGCGAAAAATTCGCAGGCTTAACCGGCCGCTGAACAGTGCGAGCAAGGTGGCGCCCATTGCACCCAGCCCTGAAGCTTCCGTTGGTGTGGCGAACCCGAAGAAGATCGAACCCAGTACCAGAAGAATAAGCAGCATTGGCGGCACTACCGATAAAACCACCTGTAAAAGAATCTTTGCGGTAACTGTCTCTCGGTTGGCTGGCAGCGGCATGGAGTTAGGGCTGACCAGTCCGTAAATGACGATAAAAGTGATATACAGCGCACCGAGTATTAAACCGGGAATCAAAGCGCCCATAAACAGATCTCCAAGTGAGATGGAGAGCTGATCACTCATGATGACCAACATGATTGACGGTGGTATTAATATACCGAGTGTGCCAGAGGCGGCAATTGTGCCAGTCGCGATAGGTTTGCCGTAGTTCTGTGCCATCATTGCTGGCAAGCCCATCACACCGAGCAACACAACTGATGCACCTATGACACCGGTAGATGCAGCGAGGATAATGCCGATCAGCATCACCGTTAAGGCCAAGCCGCCACGTAATGCGCCAAACAAGACCTGCATTGATCGCATCATTCGTTGAGCCACGCCGGACTGATCCAGCATTAAGCCCATAAAAATAAACATGGGTAGTGCAACCAAAACGGGATTTTTGATAATGCCGCCGAAAAATCGACCAGCATTGACCGCCATTTTTTTATAATTAATTCCGGTGCGTTTGAATTCTATGACTTCGCCAATAGCCTTGCGATGTTCATCAAGTACATGTTCTCCAAGTACTACAAATATTAAGCTCACGCCCACCAGTGAGTACGCCACTGGAATGCCGGCAAACAAAAACACAATAAAAACCAGAAACATGGCCAATACTAGCCACTGATTCAAATCCATAAACTGGCCAAGGAAGGCAAGAATCTCCATCTTATTGCTCCCGACTCTTGCGGCTGAAAAACCAAGTGCCTATGATCAGTGCTAACAGAACTACAAATGCTACGATGGTCGAATACTCCATCAACGGTTCTTTGGAAATTCTGCGCGGTTGAATATCGGGATTGGTCGCTTTTATGTACCAGTAAAATCCGTAGTGCACTAGTCTATCCAATACAAACCAGGCGAATGGGAACGCACCAATCAAGCAATTGGCCCATGTTGGTGTGGTGAACAGCTTTAGGTTGCGCTTCATCATTGACCATGCTGCCAATGCAGCTATGAACATCAAAATCGGAAGGCTGATCTTTAAAAGATACAAGCGATGGAGGCCATTGGGACTGTCTGAGCCTTCTCTCGCTGTCCAAGATGCAAAAGCGTAGTGGCTAAGAATATCGACCATGATCGCTATGAATGGTAGCAATAACCAGCCTAGTGCAAATATCTCCAGCTTGGCTTTCTTGGCCTTTGAGAAATTCTGGTGAAAAATATCGACTCGTACATGGCTATCTGTTGTGATCGCGTACGCAAAGCCTGTGATCATGGCAAAACCATACAGCCACCATTGTCCGTCATCCAGCCAGGCTTGGTTGTGGCCCATCTTGCGCATCACAACCTGCGAGATAATGGCAAACATCAGGATTGGGAAAATCCACGCCACCATATTGGCAATACCCACCACCATACGATCGATTTTGTAGTGTTCTTCTCGGCGTTGCTCACCGGGATCGCTCAATGCAGCAGAAACTTGAGTGTCTGGTGAAGTGTCAGGCATTGTGTTTCTCGCTGTGGGTGGTCGATATTTTATGCAACACTGGGGTATAAAAAGGTGGTCTAGTGACCACCCTCTCTATTTTGCGAAATGAGGTAACGAATCTATTTGCGAGGCAGGTAAATATTGTTAGACCACACTTTGTAACCTTCACGGTACTCGGCTAGGTCGTCCCATGCTTTTTTAAACATGGCGTCTTCCTCAGCCAGTCCTGCTGCAACTTCATTCCAAGTGCTTTCAAACGTTTCAAGCATTTCTGCAGGCCATTGCTTGATAGTTACACCATTGTTTTCGGTGTTATCCACCATGGCTGCATAGTTGGTTGCTTCACCTTCCGCCAGACTGGTTGTGATGTTCGCAAGACAAGCCACTTCGATCTGATTCTTGGCTACATCAGACAAATCTTCGTAGACGTCTTTGTTGATAAGTAGTTCAAACAGTGTCGAAGGTTGGTGCCAGCCTGGAAAGTAGTTGAACTTGGCGATTTTGTGGAATCCGAGATTCGCATCAATTCTAGGCATGGAAAATTCAGTCGCATCAATCGCGCCGCGTTCAAGCGCTGGGAAGATATCACCACCAGCGAGAAGTGATGTGGATACACCAAGCCTTTGCATAACTTCCGCGCCCAGGCCGAAGAAACGCATATTCAGTCCCTTAAGGTCATCAAAGCTGTTGATTTCGTTTTTAAACCAGCCTGACGTTTCAGGAGCGATGATGCCGCAAGGCGTTGCTACAACATCGTAGCCTGCCTCGTCATACATCTCTTGCCACAAGGCTGCGCCATCGTCATATAAAACCCAACCGAGGTACTCGCCAGCTTCTGGTCCAAATGGCACAGCAGCGAACAACGAAGCCGCTGTGATCTTACCTTGCCAATAACCAGATGTTGCAAAAGCTGAATCCACGGAACCGTTTGATACTGCATCCAGGGCTTCAAGGGTAGGTACAAGCTTACCGGGGTCGAAGTGTTCGAATTGAACATCACTTGAAATGCCATTGATTTTTTTAACAAAATCTACCCCGGCTGTGCCGAGAATTGGCAGCGTCTTAGCAAACGACGACGTCATCTCTAACGTATCCTGCGCTTGCAAAGGAGCGCAGAGCGCCACACCTGCTGCTCCTAGTAGTACCGACACGAGTTTTTTCTGAGTAAAATGGGTGTTCATGATTTCTCCATTGGAAATTTCAGGACGTTAGTTTGGCCGCGCGCGTTATACCCGAAGAGCAACTAACTCTTATACACACGGACTAACCAACGTCTAGGAGTGTAACAACCAGACGAGCGGCAAACAAAATCTTTATTCCGATCTGCCAGATCAGGGTATGCTTAAATACGAGCCTGCGTAATTCAGAACTATAAGGCAGATTTGTCAAATCTCTCCAAAGACGGCGTGCGCCACTATCGCGGTCCGCTAACCGGATATCACACGGATGGCGTTTAACCACATCAACAATGCAAGCCAAAGTACCGGTTGCGGAAAGAAAACAGGTAGCAGAATCAGCTCGTTCTGCGAAAATTCCTGTTTCTGAGTCTTGCAACGATTCAGATTTAAATCAAGCACTATTCTGCTATATGCAGAATACACCTGTTCACACCCGTATTACTTCAGGCAGGGGTTGCTGGCTACCGACAGGTCGCTGTACTCAGCGCATCTGATGCGCACCTGATACTGATCTTCATCATGCTGCGTAGAATCATCCTGACGGCCTGGTTGTATACGCATTGCAAAACACCTACGGCACAACGAACTGGGCGTGGGGTCTTTGGCAGGCGCATTGCGTCTGGCACGGAATAGGGTGAAAAACGGCACACCTCTAGCGCCAGTTTCATCCACTGGATCAGTCAACACTATGCACCTTGAAAAGCGCCAGATTCTGGACGTGAGCGCCTTTGATCCGAACATGACAGACGGAGAACTTGAGCTATTTTGCGCATCGGTTTTTTACTGGCCGGCATTTGGACCCCACGAATAAGGCCCAGACTACAACCGGGAATCCTGCGCTGCCTGCGGCTCTACCGTTCCGATTACAAGGTGGCAGCTTCGCTCTGGAATGGGAGCAGCTTTCGCCAGGAATCAGTGGCAACGGCGGATGCCTTTCGGCTCGGCAGCAGGAGCGATAATGGGACCGTAGCGGAAAACCATCAACATTGGGATGGGTGGACAACCGTACCTTATCGCAAGCAGTGCACTTCTGGTTTTGATAGTGGCGCAAGTAAGTGCTAACAAACTTGGTGAGTGTGTAACTACCCTGGAAAATGTAAATTTATGACAACTTCTATACGCATTAAACCCGACTGAACCCTCTACAGTTGTACTTTATTCAGTGTGACAAACGCATGAACGTGATGGGAGATTCTCCAAAATCAGTCACCAAATGGCAGGCAACAAAGTGATCGTCGGTATTTGCAGTAAGCGGTGGCTCTGATTCTGAACACACTGGTTTAGCCACAGGGCAACGACTTGAGAATCGACATCCGGGAGGGGGATTAATTGCATCAGGCGTATCGCCAGGTATCAGAATAGGTGTAAATTTAGAGCGTCGCTCGCGATCAACCGATGGCACTGCGGAGATTAAGGCCGCAGTATATGGATGTTGCGGATTGTTGAACAGGCTTAATCTGTCTGCATATTCCACGATCTTTCCCATGTACATTACCGCAATGCGGTCGCACATGTGTTGCACCACACCAAGATCGTGAGATATAAACAAATAGGTTAAGTTGCGTTCTTTCTGAATTTTTCTTAACAGGTTCAATATTTGCGCTTGTACCGCAACATCCAGTGCTGACACGGGTTCGTCGCAAATGATAAGTTCCGGCTGTGTGGCCATTGCCCGGGCAATACCGATGCGTTGTCGTTGTCCGCCTGAAAATTGATGTGGAAACAGTTTCTTTTGTTCAGGTCGTAGGCCGACGGCCTCGAACAAGTCATCGATAATTTTATTATGGTTCGACTTGTCACTAGCGTTTAGACTTTCAAGTGGTTCGCGAACGATATCCTCAGCCGTTAAGCGCGGGTTTAAGCTGGAGTAGGGATCTTGGAAAATAAACTGAAGTCTGGTACGAGCGGTTCTCAATTCTTCACCTGCTAGTGCAAGAAAATCATGGCCATTCAGATCGACGCTTCCTGCGTGTGTATCGACCAGACGGGCAACGGCTAATGCCGTGGTGGTTTTGCCTGAGCCACTCTCACCAACAAGAGCCAGTGTCTCACCACGTTTAATAATGAATGAGACATCGTCTACGGCTTTAAGCCATTGCTTCTTCGCAAATGGTGTGCCACTTTTCACAGGGAAGCGTACCGTTAAATTGGCAACGTCGAGAAGCGTATCAGTTAGATTATCTTTTGCCATCAGACTTTGTCCGCATGCCAACAGGCAGACACCTGATGATTGTCGAAGTGTTGTTCTACTGGTCTAGCTTGCAGACATTGTTGATCTACTTTGTTGCACCGCGATGCAAACAGGCAAGCGTCTTGGCCGAATTCTGCAAGGCTTGGAACAATGCCTGCAACTTCTGTGAGCTCTAGACGTTCCTCTGTCAGCGTTGCCAATAGGTGCGGCACGCATTCAATCAAGCCCTTTGTGTACGGATGTCGAGGATGATTGAGCACGTGGTCGACTTGGCCTTGCTCAACCATGCGTCCGGCATACATGACAATCATACGTTCAGCAATTTCCGCGACTACACCCATATCGTGGGTAATCATAATAATGGCTGACCCGGTTTGTTCACGAAGGTCTTGAAGCAGATCAAAGATTTGCGCCTGAATTGTGACGTCAAGCGCGGTTGTCGGTTCATCAGCGATAAGAATACGAGGCTTGCAGGCGAGAGCAATAGCTATCATGACTCGTTGTCGTTGGCCACCAGAGAGCTGGTGAGGGTAGCTGCTTGCCCGACGTTTTGGGTCTGGAATACGAACTGCATCGAGCAGTTCAACGCTTGATTGCCACGCCGCTTTCTTGCCTAATTTCTGGTGACGTCTGAGCACTTCAGCTATTTGCTCTCCGATAGTAAAAACCGGATTCAGCGAGGTCATTGGTTCTTGGAATATCATTGATATGTCATTGCCACGAATTTCACGAAGCCGTTCGTCGCAGGCTTTAGTAATATCTTCTCCATCAAAACAAATTGAACCGCTGGCTATACGGCCAATTTTTTCGGGTAGAAGGCCCATAATGCCCAGTGCCGTCATCGATTTGCCACAGCCAGACTCGCCGACAAAGCTTAAGGTTTCGCCAGCTTGCAATTCAAACGATAAATCGTCGATAACGGGTGCCACACCTGCGCGAGTGTCGAGTTCTATTCGCAGGTTTTTAACTTCTAATAGGGCACTCATTAGCGTTGCCTTAGTTTCGGGTTGAGCGCATCGTTCAGGCCATCACCAACCAGTGATAGACACAACACCGTAATAAAAATGGCGATACCGGGGAAGGTGACGGTATAACTAGCATCGAGTATGTACGGTCGGTTGGAGCCGATGATTTGTCCCCAGCTCACGACATTGGGGTCGGTAAGTCCTAGAAAGCTTAAACCTGCTTCGAATAAAATAGCGGAACCAACCATAAGCGCAGCTTGAACAATAATCGGAGGTAACGCATTCGGCAGAATGACTTTAAACATAAGCTTCGCGTTTTTGCTACCAGATGCACGTGAAGCGGTGACATACTCAAGTTCACGTATGCGCAAAAACTCAGCGCGTGTAATACGTGCAACAGCTGGCCAGCTTACAACGCCTATGGCAATGGTAATTATTGGTAGCGTGGGACCGAACAAAGCAACGATCACCATAGAGAACAATAAGGTTGGCAGCACTTGGAAAAATTCCGTGATGCGCATTAGTACCTCTTCAACCCAGCCGCGAAAAAAGCCAGCCAGCGCGCCAACGGTAACACCGATGAATACGGTCATCAGCGCTGCGGATAACCCGACCAGTAGAGATACTCTGGTGCCGTGTAGGATGCCTGCAAGGATATCTCTGCCAAGATAGTCGGTACCGAATAAAAAGCCTTCCTGCCCTGGGGGTGAGAATGGTGCCCAGACCATATCGAACGGGTCAGTTGTATACACCATTGGACCGATGATGCCTGTGATGACAATGAGTATCAGAACGAACAACGCAACGGTTGCGGCTCGATTCTTAACAAACATGCTTATAGCGTCTGCTGCAGGGTGGCGAGCTTTAATCGTATTGGTTTCTGTTACGCTTGATTTCGCACCGTCGTTTGATGTGTCACTCATTAGAGTCCCCTCACGCGTGGGTCAACAAAACGTAGCGCAAAGTCGGTTAGTAGGTTGCCAACGATGACCACTAACGCTGAGAAGAAAAGGATGCCTAGAATGGTAGGGGTGTCGCGAGCAATAATGCTCTGTAGTGCCAAGGTACCCAGACCTGGCCAGCTGAACACCGTCTCGACCAATACAGCACCTGAGATAACTGCTGAAAACTGTAGGCCAGCTAACGTGATGACAGGAGAGAGTGAATTCTTCAATGCATGCTTATAAATAATCTCACGGTCCGATATTCCTTTGGACTTGGCGGTGCGAATGTAATCAGTCGCGAGTACTTCCATCATGCTGGCACGACACAGCCGTGAATAGAGTGCAATGAATATTGAGGCCAAGGTGATAACTGGCAGAACCATGTGTCGTAAAAGATCGAGAAATTTTGGTATAAAACCACCTTCCACAGTCACGTCAATCATGCCGGCAACGGGGAACAATGGAATCTTCAAACTAAAAGCGATGAGTAATAAGATACCTGTCCAGAAAACCGGGGCGGAGTAGCCAAACAAGGCAAAGAAGGTCACGAAGTGTGATACCCAGCCATCGCGGTTACGGGCAGAGTACACGCCGAGCATGACACCAATGATCAATGCCAGGATTTGAGCGGTGATAACCAGCAGTAATGTGGCTGGCAGTTTCTCAAATATAAGGCGTGTAACAGGCTGGTTGTAGAAGTATGAATAGCCTAAGTCGAATCGGAATACCTTGCCTACGTAATCGCCAAGCTGTGATATTAAAGGTTGATCTAAACCATAATCTGATCGTATCTGAGCCAGTGTTTCAGCGTCAGCCCCACCCATCGATTGAGAAATCGTGTCAGCAATATCCCCAGGTGCAAGGTGCATCATGGAGAAGTTCAGCACCAGAACAGCTAGCAATAGTAACGCGGCCCACAGCACACGCTGCAATAGAGTATTTAAAAAGTTCATGTTAAATCCAGCAGCGCAACGGTTACAAAGAGGCACAGCTTGCGCAGTAAGTGTGCCCCTTTGCTTTTTTACTGTTAGCCCATTTAAAAGGATGAGCTAACAACATTCTCCTAGCAGATAACCTTTACCCACGCTACTCTTTCATGAAAACAAGATCCATTGGCGAGCTAGATGCCCAGATGCCCAGGGGTGGATTGCCAACCTTGTTGTTGTAAACCGTGTGGTATGGAACGGTATTGGTGCTGTACAACGGCAACTCATCAGTAACAATTTTCTGGAACTCGGCGTAGAGTTCGGTGCGCTTGGCCACATCAGTTTCAACACCTGCCATCTCCATTAGCTCATCGACACGATCATTCTTGTAGCTTTGCGTGTTAGACCAGATTACACCGGGTACAATGTTAGAGCTTTGATAGGTGCGGTGAACACCAATGACCGGGTCACCCCAGTTAAAGACGGTATCCCATGTCATATCGAAGTCGTAGTTGCTGATTCTTTTCGCCCAGCTTGGGAAGTCAGGCGATGAGCGTACGACTACATCAACGCCGATTTTTTTCAAAGCCGCTTTTGTATATTCGGCTTTCGGCTTCATCTCAGGCCAACCAAAATCAACATTCAAACTAAACCGCATGTCATCATCACCTCTGGCGTAACCCGCGTCATCGAGTAGTTTGTTGGCTTTGTCTAGATCGATTGCATAGGCTTCAACATCGGCGCTGTACAGTGGGCTGTCTGGGTGAATACCGGTAGAAGCTTCATCGGCAAGGCCAAGATGGATAGCATTCAGGATAAAGTTACGATCTATGGCGTATGCAATCGCTCGACGTACATTAACGTCAGCGGTTTTGCCACTGGCCGTGTTGAAAGCTAACCAGTCTAGCGCACCAATAGCTGCATAGCCTTCGGAAGTTGCCGTTAAAGAGTCGTCTGTTTGCAGGCGTTTAATATCGCGTGCCACTGATTCAAATGTGGACAAATGAATTTCACCATTTTGAAGGCCAATAGCGCGCGCTGATGGATCTTTGATGATGCGCATAACCAGTTTGTCCAGGTATGGGCGACCGTCTATAAAGAAGTCGTCAAATCGTTCAAGGATTACGTGCTCATCGCGTTTAAACTCAACCAGCTTGAACGGGCCAGAGCCAACCACGTTATCTGAATTTTGAGGATGCGCTTTGGGGTCTTGTCCGTCACCATAAACATGCTTTGGAATGATGGGCATGAGCTGAGATGACATGGCTAGCATAAGTGCTGGATGTGGCTTTGACAATTTTAGAATGGCGGTATGTGCGTCGGGGGTTTGTACTTCCGTTACTGGCGCAAACATTGTTTTGAATGGATGGTTTTCCTGAATGGTCTTAACGGAGAATGCGACGTCTTCAGAAGTAATAGGCTCGCCATCGTGAAAAAATGCATTTTTAACAAGCTTCAACGTAACTGATAGACCATCGTCTGCAACCTCCCATGATTCAGCCAGGTACGGCTGTGGCGTCCAATCTTCGTCGTATCTAAGCGGTGCGGCGAACAGTTGAGCGCCGGGCGCACCCGTGGCGGTGCCAGATTGAACGGCGGGGTTCAAGTGCCTGGGTGTTTGTGGTAAAGAGAAGACTAAGGTTCCGCCGGACTTTGGTGTTTCATCGGCTAGTACCGATGTAGCAAGCATGGCTGCCGTAGCGGATGCTACTGCCAGTTGTTTGAATAAGGTACGCATGGGCAATCAATTCTCCGTGTGCTATTGCTGTAGATTCATGAGCTGTGTTTACCCTAGTGATGCATAAATTTCCGGCCCAGGCGGCCCCACCCAGGACCGCTTCGCTGCTTCTATAGCAGCATATAAGTACCGGAGGCGGCCTCCGGTACTTATATACAGCTCTATAAGCTTCTGGACTCCAAATTTTATGCATCACTAGGGTTTAGTGTTCTGTCTTAATCCTTTTGTCCAAATCTACCGTTCGACTTGGTATGCTGTTCGAGCCCCGAGTATAACACTCGATTACCGCTGTAAAAAGCGCTGAATTTGCCGGTACTGAGGTGGTCTATGACAACGATATATTCAGCAAAGAAAATCATCACGATGAACCCGACTCGTCCCACCGTTTCTCACGTGGCGGTGCGAGACGGTCGTATCGTTGGTGCAGGTTCGCTGACAGAGTTGGCAGGGTTTGGTGATTACACCCTGGATGAGCGATTTACTGACAAGGTACTGATGCCCGGTCTGGTTGAAGGGCATTGCCATACTGTTGAGGGTAAATGGTGGCGCTATGTTTACTGTGGATTCCACGATCGCATGGACCCGCACGGAAAGGTCTGGTCGGGGCTTGCATCTATTGATCAGGTCATTGAACGATTAATGGAGCAGGAGGTCACGCTAGTTGATCCAGCTGAGCCACTCACTGGTTGGGCTATCGACCCTATCTATTATTCAGACAGAAAAATTACCCGACAACAACTTGATCGCGTATCGACTACGCGGCCAATCGGTATTATGCACGCCTCAGGGCATATCATGAGCGTCAATTCCAAAGCGCTAGAGATGGCGGACTACTTACGTACGGGCATTGAGCATGAAGGTGTCCCATTAGGTGACGATGGTTTGCCAACTGGAGAGCTCAAAGGGCCGGATGTGATGCGTCCGGTAGGTCAAAAAGCGGGGTTTTCAGACAACATGCTTGAGTTTGATGAGCCGGGGCTAATCGACTTTGCTCGACTATGTGTTCGAGCTGGTGTGACTACCGCAACAGATCTTGCAGCAGAGCTAAGCGAGGCTACTGTCGATATGGGTATACGTGTCACAGATGCGGATAACTTTCCGGTTCGCATCATGTCGCTTCGATTTCACCACGGTGTCACACCGAATGAATTAATCGAGCATGTAAAAATTCTACGAGAGCAATCGACCGATCGGTTTCGGCTTGGAAAAATCAAAGTGGTCGCTGATGGATCTATACAGGGGTTCTCAGCACGAATGAATTGGCCAGGCTACTTCAACGGCGCGCCCAATGGTCTCTGGTACATAGCGCCAGAGCAAATGCTCGCGATTTACGAAATGGCATTGGAGTTTGATATTCAAGTACATACGCATACCAATGGTGATGAAGCGACCGATCTTGTATTAGAAACGTTAGAGGCGGCGCTAAAAAAGCACCCCACTAATCATCATCGTTTTACTATTCAACATGGACAGCTAATCAATGGCGCGCAGTACCGTCGACTAGCTAAACTCAACATGTGTGTAAATCATTTTGCCAATCATCATTTCTATTGGGGAGACGAGCACTACAACTTAACGGTAGGGCCTGAGCGCGCTGAACGAATGAATGCTTGCAGGACCGCGTTGGACAACGGTGTCCCGTTAGCTATTCATTCCGATGCGCCCATTACACCATTAAGTCCGCTGTTTACTGCTTGGTGTGCGGTCAATCGGATAACTAGTTCGGGCAGAGTGCAGGGTGAGCACGAGAAAATCACTGTTGATGAAGCGCTATATGCAATAACGCTGGGTGCTGCTTACACGCTTGATCTAGATAGAGAAATTGGTTCTATCGAAGCCGGTAAGCATGCTGATTTTGCTGTGTTAGAAGATGACCCTACCGCCGTTGCTGCCGACAAACTCAAAGACGTCAGTGTTTGGGGAACGGTTCAGGCAGGTCGTGTTTTTTCAGCCAGTGATATCTAGATGAGCGCAGCGTTACCTGTAACTATTATTGGTGGTTACCTTGGTAGTGGCAAAACCACGTTGATCAATCATCTGCTACGCCATGCTAATGGTGTGCGATTGGCTGTGCTGATCAACGATTTTGGTGAATTACCTATTGATGCCGAGCTTATAGAAGGTCAGGAGGGTAATGTTATCAGCTTGAGCGGCGGCTGTATTTGTTGTAGCTATGGCGATGACTTGTCGTATGCTTTGCAACAACTTCTGGAGCAAGAATCGTTACCCGACCATATTTTCATAGAGGCTAGCGGTGTTGCCCTGCCAGGTGCCATAGGTAAATCGTTGTCTTTGCTCCGTGCATTTAAATTGGAAGGCATTGTGGTGTTGGCTGATGCAACCTCGATAGAGACAAGTTCTACGGCGAAATACATTGGCGACACTATTGCGCGGCAACTCAGCGACGCGGATCTCATTGTGTTAAACAAGCTTGACTTATTGTCCAATTTGCAATTAGAGGCCGTTCGGGGCTGGATGGAAGCGCACTATACGCACTCACCGTGGGTAGACTCGGTGTTTAGTACGATTGACCCTGAGGTGTTGTTCGAAATGAAGCGTGATATTAATTTGCATGCAAGTGCAAGTGCAAGTGCAAGTGCAAGTGCGAGTGCAGTTCAGTGCATCAAATCGGACACGACTGCGACAAGTCATCATCACGAAGTAGCTTCGCTGTTCAAGTCAATACGGCTGGATATAAATAAGGCGATTGATGCCGATACGCTAGCTGCCCAGTTGGCTGATAAGCGCTGTGGGTTGGTTAGAGCAAAAGGTTTCGTCCGTCATGCTGATAAGTCGTTAAAAACCATTCAGGTAGTGGGTAGACGTTGGTCTGTAACCGACGCTCCTGACGGGGTAAGCACGGGTTTAGTGTGTATTGCCACTGACGGTAATCTGTCCGAAGCACGCGTTCGCGCCTTTTGTGGTCTGGATAAGTTGGGGCCTGCATAACAACAAAAAGTTACAGAAAGTCAGGTAGGGTAGATGCTAACAAGCTGCACTGACTGCCCGCGCGGATAACCACATCGAACACCCATGCGAATAACGTCGGTATGCTGGAAGCATTAGCCGAGAGAGCTTGCGTGCAACAGTGTCAGATACTGTGCGTGTCCGAATTGTCGAGATTAATGAACAAAGATGTAGCGTCAGCTTCAACGATGATTACCACCAAGGAGTAAGACCCCTACATCGAAGCCTGCTGCGCCATGGCTACAAAGCACAGAATATGAATGCACAATGGCTCTATGCTTTTGCTTGGACCACCGGGTGAGCCAAGTCAATCGGACTCTTCTGTTAATTATCAGCGTAAGGTCGTTGCACGTTACGACATAAAATATTTGTTGATATCTTAGCGACCTTATGAAGATTATCGCCAGCATCAAGGATCCGATTGTGATTGGCAATATCCTGTGTTAATACCCGTGTATTAGGGCGGGTATATGCCGCTGAATTGATATGGTACATGCTCGGTGACGACCTTTCATGGGAATATGCGCCAATTACCCGGTATCAGGGACCAGATGATTATCTGTAGTTACTCTCGGCACTAACGCATGTCACCCATTGGCTGACCTGCGCGATGGCTGAACGAGGTCCTTAAGGAGCCGGCTAAACGACGCAAATGAGCTATCGGGCATGTGCGTTATCATATCGAGAAGGCAAAGACAGCTCTGCCAACTACTCACACTCAAATGCTTTCTCTTCTTGAAGAAAAGTCACCAGAAATAGCAACGCTCTGCAAGCGATATGGTGTGAGTCAACTCGCGCTATTCGGATCTGCTGCACGTCAGTTGGTGACTCGAGTATCCGGATAATCTTTTTTAACGCTTGCCCAACGCTCGGCATTGGCGTGATGAAAGCCGGAGCTGTTGTGTGCGCGCACGTGTTCTGCTGTAATGCGCACAGCAGCTACCCGGCCTGTGGCCAGAGCATCAAATAGCTCGTCGACGCTTAACGTAACCGATTTGACGCCGAGCATGCTCATGATTTGTCCGCCAGCGCCCGGTATGCGCATGCGTAAGCCCTTTAGATCGTCTAAAGAAATGAGACGCTTGCGGAACCAGCCACCCATTTGCATACCGGTATTGCCACCGGTCAACGCCTCGATCCCATGTCGAGCGTACACCTCGTTCGCAAGCGCCATAGCGTTGCCGTCGTGAGTGAAGTACGCAGAGAGCTCCGCGAGGATCATTCCGAAGGGTGCCGCTGAAAGAAACAATGCATCGGGATCGAGATCGGTGTGATAGTCAGACGCAGTATGAGCGATAGCGTACTCACCGGAGCGTGCCGCGTCGAACCCATCCAGTGAGCGGCCGTGTTGCTCAGGAGTGACGATATCAATACGCAATGCACCGCCGGTTAGCGCATGCACTGTGTCAGCAACCAGACGCACGCTATTGCTTAGTACCGGTAATGCAGACGGCCATGCAGAGTGGAGCTTCAGGATCCGAGTCTCTGAACCTACATACTTCAACGGCTCGGCAGTAGCAGTACTGGGCAACGCAATGAACGGGGCTAGCGCGAATTCACTCAGCAAACGACGTCGGTTCACCGCCACCGGGCACCCCACTGCACGTCGCTCTTTTTCATCCTTCGGTGTTATGGGGATCATACTGCCCTCTGGAGTGACGTCACATTGTCGGGGCTAGAGTGGTCCTCGTCGGCTGAGAGCGTTTGAATCACGACGCAGCCGCCGCCCAGAGTTTTAGAGTGATAGCACGCCACATCGACTACCTTCATCAGTGCTTCAGCTGTTGTGGTCACCGGCTCGAAGCGCACCGCACCGAAGCTACCGGCAACGGGAAAGCTAAAACCCTGGGCATCAAACTGCATTTCTGACAGGAGGGAGCAGGTACCGTCAGCGACGCCCTGAATGGTGTCGCTAGAACAGCGCGGCAGCGACATCGCGAACTCGTCGCCACCGAAGCGTGCTGCGATCCCATAGGGCTTTGCCTGCTCCGCGAGCAGTGTGCTTATTTGTTGTAGTAGTGCATCTCCCGCGGCGTGCCCGGCGGTGTCGTTCACCTGCTTGAAGCCATCGGGACAGATAAAAACAATGCCGTGCGTCGCACCGTCATCCTCGAACGCCCGTTCTAGTTCTCCAACAAAACCGTGACGGTTATACAGAGCAGTCAACTGATTGTGTGTCGCATTATGTCTGAGCTTGGCTGCCAATCTGTGCGTCTCTTCTACCTTAGCCTGCAGTAATCCGTTGGACACCTGCAATTGACAGGCGCTCTTAGCTTTAAAGTGCAGGAGCAACATGAGTAGTGCCAATACCAGTGCTGCGCCGATTCCAAGCGCCATGTAAGCAAGGCGTACATTCCTGATCAGGCGAACGCAAGATGAGTACTGGCGTTGGTGTCACATCTATTAGCGGTGCAAGAGTCACTGGAGGGGAGGGCAACAGGGATTGACTGTCGCTTTCGCTCTGTTGTTCCGCCTGCCGATCTGCCAGCGTTTCCAGTTGTGGCTCAGACATGGCCGACGCTTCGAGCAGCAACGCGAATTGCTCACCACTGAGCTGTGTTTCTATCGGGCCCGCCGTGGCGCTCGCCGGATCAATCCACCAGGGCGGATCGGTGGCAACCGCCCACCACTGATCGAGCCCATCGAGAGCGGCAACCAGTTGTTGTGCGTCTTTGGATACAGCCTGCCACACGACCGACAGGGTACGAGCCTGACCTGCTGTCAGTGCCTGCCGTCGGTCGTTGTCGAGAAAACAACGCCCGCTGCTGATCGACAGCTCCAGCATCGCCTGTCCGGTACGCCCGGTGAGCTCGTAGCTTCCGGTGTCGTGCGTCCAGCGTCCTAGGTCGCGTTGCAGACGCGCAGCGCCCAGGGACTCAATGTCCTTGTCGAGTGTGCACGAGAACTAGCTTTAGCGGTGTAGATTGTAGGGGAGGCACGGTCGAGGCTTGCGGTCCAGCGATGCCACCATGTTTCAGCCAAGGCATCTGCACCGTTGCTGGCTGAATACAAAATGGGTGTACCGCCGGGCTGCGTAAGGTTTCGTTGCGTGAAGTTCTCTTGGGTTTGTCGATGTGCCAGCAAGGCTGCAACGGCGTGCTTGCAGTCGAACTCAACCGGACAGGTGCAGTAAGCCTCATCGGGACGCCCGTAATCGTCGATGTAGATCTCTACTTCGTAGGGACGGGATCGGGTTCCCTTTACCTTGGCCAACAGCAAGTTTGTATCAGAATCAAACTCACACTCAATGACTGAATCAGCTCGAAACAGTTCATGCCCGCGTTGCAGTGAGGGCGTATCAAAAAAACTCTCCAGCTCGTTCATAGCGCTTTGACTAGGACGGCCTTATCTACCTTGGTGTCATCAGTTACGCCTCGATCTCCCAATCGATCACGCTGGCATTATTTTGTCTGCTTACACAGGATCTTAGCCATTTTCTCAATCACTGGTTTTCTTCGTTCATCCATACTGTGAGCCTACCGAAGAATTCGACAGCGTGCAGGCTTACAATCGAGGGCGAAGCCAAGAAAATTGTCGGTCGTTTACGTGTCAATGCCGACTCTTGGCGCTAGCATACAGAACCCGCATGACCTTTGTAGCATATTGCTCACACACCGCCGTTCCTCGCCCGGCCTGAATTCCTCGGGAGTCACAATCCTGCATTTTTGATGGAGCTTACCGCCAACGACTGAAGCCCGATCACCTCTCCAGGGATTGAACACATCTGACAACAGGTAGCACCTCGGTCTTATCGCAAATACAGACCCATTGAAAAAGGGGCAACCCGGAACAGGTGCGACCGCAACCGTTGCAGGAATGGAATGCAACCAGAGGGTATTTGATCGAAGATGATAGAATCACGCACAGCACTAGACTAGGTATGCGATTAAGTCTGCCTGCTTGCCGATTGATTTAAAACGACCGCTTGAACTGATGCCCGCGAAGACTGCTATAGCGCTTTCACCCACAGGGTCACTGTATCTGGTTGCGGGTGAACCTGGCTCTGATGTGCCCGATGAGGTACTCGATCTGCTAAGCGCAAAGCGTAGCACTGAAGCATTGTTTGTGTTGGCCGCCGATAAACAAACCGTACTGCCGCCGGCTTATCGTTATTGGCGTGATTTTGCGGCTGAGTATCTACGTGCGCGGTGCACCTCACCGGGTGATAAGGCCCTACAGAAATTGGACAGCTTGTCAACAGAGCGGGCGCAGGATTTTGTCGGTAACGCAGCGCCTATGCTCGGTGGCGAATACCTGAGCACCGAATTGTTTCAACGAATGTGGGATGAGCTCGACGAGTGGTTATTATCTGAGGTAGCGCGACATAAAAAAGGTTTTCATTCCTTTCTTGAGAAAAAGGCCCCTCAGTGGCACGCCAGTGGCCAGGTGTACTTCCATCTGGCTGAAAATCGCAATGACTCGGACAATCCATTTGCGTTTATGGCAACGTGGCTGCCTCAACAGAACGGTGTACGAACTCGGCATCAGTCCCTTGCAACAGCGCTCACACAGTACGCCTCGAAGGGGCAGCAAAAATTGCTACTGGAATTACTAGAGCCCATCGTACTGGCCAGTAAAAGCAGTAAGCTGATTGACCGACTCGTCACAACCAAAGCCATTTACAATCCGCAAGCATGGGGAGCCAGACAGGCTTATGATTTTTTGCAGCAAGTACCCTTGTTGCAGCAAAGCGGGGTGATTGTCAGACTGCCCGATTGGTGGGCAAAGCGCGTTAAGCCCCAAGTTCAAGCGGTATTAAGCACCTCAAACTCCAGTTCGCTACAAGCTGAGCAGCTATTGCAATTCAACGTGCATGCTGTGCTCGATGGTGATCCGCTTGAACCTGAGGAATGGCAACAGTTGATGCAGAGCGATACTGGATTGATGCTGTTGCGCGGACAGTGGGTTGAGGTTGATCCTGCAAAGCTGAGCGAGGCGATGCAACAGATGGGTGAGCTTGAGGCGTCGGCAGATTCGGATGGACTGAGTTTTTTTGAGGGGATGCGCTTACTGTCGGGTGCAAGTCAAGTCGCCTCAAGTGACGCAATTCAAATTGAACCTGAGTTGTGGCGTTCTGTACAGGCAGACAAGAAATTATCAAAGCTACTTGAGGATATGCACCACCCGGAGGGTTTGCGGAGCGCTTTGCCTGGCTCTACGCTTAAGGCTACGCTTAGGCCTTATCAGCAAGACGGTGTCCGCTGGCTCTGGAAGCTGAACCAGTTAGGGCTGGGGGCGTGCCTGGCTGACGATATGGGTCTGGGAAAAACCATCCAAGTATTGTCTTTACTCTTGTTGTTGAAGAAACGGAGATCAGAATATCCCAGTCTACTGGTGTTGCCTACCTCGTTGCTGGGCAACTGGCATGCTGAGATCATCAAGTTTGCACCGTCCTTGAGTGCCTGTTTTATACACAGCTCTATGACTGATAAAAAACGTATAACTGAGTGGGCGAAGAATGGTTTGCCTGACAAAATTGATGTGGTCTTAACTAGCTATGGTACCTTGTCGAGGCAGGCCTGGCTCCAGGAAAGGCAATGGCAGGTGGTGATACTTGACGAGGCACAAGCTATAAAAAATGCAGGCTCACGACAATCTAAAACCAGTAAATCTTTGCAGGCGAAGCATCGTATTGCTCTTACCGGTACCCCTATCGAAAACAGGCTGTCAGATCTCTGGTCGTTGTTTGACTTTATTAATCCGGGGTTATTAGGCAGCTTTCAGCAGTTCAAAAAATTTAGTAAATCCCTGGAAAACCGTGAAACAGAACCGTACGCACCTTTACGTCGTCTTGTGCAGCCCTACATTCTTCGGCGCCTGAAAACTGATAAAACGGTCATAAGTGATTTACCTGATAAAAGCGAAGTATTAGCGTGGTGTGGAATGACTAAGCCGCAGGCAATGTTGTACCAGAAGAATGTTAATGAGCTGCAACGATTACTTGAAAAAACTAGCGGTATAAAACGAAAAGGATTGGTGTTGAGCTATATCCTGCGCTTCAAACAAATATGCAATCACCCTTCGCAGTTCCTGAACGATGCAGAGTTTGATACAAAAGAGAGCGGCAAATTTCTACGACTGGCAGCAATAGCTGAGGAAATATCGGAGCGGCAGCAGAAGGTGTTGGTTTTTACGCAGTTCAGACAGATGTGTGAGCCATTAGCAGATTTTCTGCGGGGGCTCTTTGGTCAGAAAGGATTGGTTTTACACGGTGGTACGTCAGCGAAGAAACGTCAGCAACTGGTGGCTGAATTTCAATCGGATGATGGCCCTGCATTCTTTGTTTTGTCGCTGAAAGCAGGTGGCACCGGACTGAACCTGACAGCCGCATCGCATGTGATTCACTTTGACCGGTGGTGGAACCCTGCTGTTGAAAATCAGGCTACTGATCGTGCCTTTCGTATTGGCCAAAAGTCTAACGTGCTCGTGCATAAATTCGTTTGCCGAGGCACTATAGAAGAAAAAATCAACGCCGTGCTCGAGGACAAGCGAGCGATGGCAGATGGTGTGCTTAGTGGAGCAAAAGAGCTATCGATCACAGAAATGGATGACGATGCGATACTTGATCTGGTGCGTTTTGATCTGCAACACCCAGCAATAGAGTAGGGCAACAGTATGCGTAATGGTAGATGGCCAAAGTATGTACCTGTGGCACAGCGCAAGGCGAAAGCACAAAAGAAAATCGCGGCGTTAAAGAAAAAGGGTCAGGAAATTTCCCCTGTCGAGATCAAGGGGCGTGTCATAGCCCACACATTCTGGGGGAGGGCATGGTGTGAACATCTGGAAAAGTTCAGCGACTTCTCAAACAGACTTCCGCGCGGCAGAACTTACGTTCGTAATGGATCTGTTTGCCACTTAGGGATCAGTGAAGGGCAGATTAATGCGGTGGTAGCTGGCAGTAAACTCTATAAGATATCGATCAAGATCAAACCGTTGTCGAAGGTAAAGTGGAAAGCCATACAAAGTAAGTGCGCTGGCAGTATCGGTTCGGTGGTGGAGCTCCTGCAAGGACAGTTGAGTGATAGCGTAATGCTCAGCGTTACTGATAAGCAAAACGGAATGTTTCCCAAGCCTTCCGAAATTAATCTGGACTGCAACTGCCCTGATTGGGCTGAGCTGTGTAAACATTTGGCAGCAGTGCTCTATGGCGTTGGTGCCAGACTGGATGACGAGCCTGCACTACTTTTTTTGCTACGCGGCGTTGACCAGCGGGATCTCATAACAAACGATATCGCCGTGGATACCGGTGGTGTCGGGGAAGCTGTCAGTGGTGATTTAGCGGGCATCTTCGGAATCGATTTTGATGATAGCTCTGTCTCAGATCCACTGACGGAGGCCGATAAACACGGTAGTAGAAGCAGCACAGCTAAATCCAAGGCTAAATCCAAGGCCAAATCCAAGGCTAAATCCAAGGCTAATTCCAAGGCTAATTCCAAGGCCAAATCCAAGGCTAAATCCAAGGCTAATTCCAAGGCTAATTCCAAAGCTAATTCCAAAGCTAATTCCAAAGCTAAGTCCAAGTCCAAGGCCAAATCCAAGGCCAAATCCAAGGCCAAATCCAAGGCCAAATCCAAGGCCAAATCCAAGGCTACATCCAAGGCTACATCCAAGGCCAAATCCAAGGCTACATCCAAGGCCAAATCCAAGGCTACATCCAAGGCCAAATCCAAGGCTACATCTAAAGCTATATCTAAGTCCAAAACTCTAACCAGGATGAGAACCACGCTAAAGTCTTAAACGGCGTAGACAGTGGTACCATGGTGCGTAGCGATGCAAGATACAGCTGAGTAGGCGAATACGTATATGCGCCATAATCCGAGAGTGCTGAGGGTCAGGATGTGGCCAGTGAAGATGTCGATACCGAGTTAGAAGCATCTGTCAGATTTGTTCGAGTAATGATTCCGGGCACTAACGACCCAATTGATATTGAGAACACCGGCTTCACGGCCAGACTGCCTTAGATACTAGAGCTATCCGTTAAAAATATGAAAAAACCGGCCCGCAACATCCTCGGAGAAGAACTGATCCCCTGCGGGTTGGACCCCATGACGGGGTTCTATCGAGATGGCTGCTGCGATACAGGCCCTGAGGATGTGGGTTCTCACACGGTTTGCGTAGCGGTCACCGATGAGTTTCTGAGTTTTACAAAATCGGCCGGTAATGATCTATCCACGCCTGTACCGGCCTACGGTTTTCCAGGATTGAAAGACGGCGACAGATGGTGTCTGTGTGCCAGCCGTTGGCTACAGGCTTTTCAGGAAGGGGATGCGCCTCGGGTGTATGTACAATCAACCCACGAAGCGGCGTTGAAGATTATTCCACTAGACGTACTGACGGGTATGGCCGCAGACTTGAATTAGCGTCTGCGCGCAACTAACCATCGAAACTAGTAGACGCACCACTAGTGGTTTTTCCACTAATACCCTAAAATCAATACACTTGGTTTGTCCATCACGACGTAAATCTTGCCAAGCTTCATTCAAAGGCAGTTCAGCGTCTGAATTCAAAGTCTGTGTTCTGTCACGCCGCCTTTGATTTCCCCAGTCTGTTCCAGAATTCTGGAATGGTGCGTAAACAGAATGACCTGTGTGGTTTGCGCCATATCGGCTAATGCCTGTAATGCCGCTGACGAACGGTCATCGTCAAACTCTATCAGTACATCATCCACGATGAAGGGCATAGGCGCGGCGCTTGCCGCGTATTTCTCCAACGAAGCCAGTCGCAGTGCAAGGTACAACTGATCCAGTGTGCCGGAGCTCATGCCCTCCACCTTGACAGGCTTGCTCCCCACATCTCTGACACCGGTGAGAACCGGCTCGTCCTTGGCATTGAAGTCTGTAACAAGACCCCTGAACGAGTGTCTGGTGAGCGCTGCAAAATGCTCACTCGCCCTTTTTATCAAAGGGCCCTGATTCTCCTGACGATACTGCTCTATGTGCTCACGGAGTACCTTCGCGGCAAGCTTGACCCTCACGTACTCCTCCGCGTCGGTGCGAATGCCCGCGAGTATGCTGCTGGCTTTTTCTGCAAGTTCGGCGGCGCTGTTACTGCCATCCATCTTTTCAATCTCAGCCTTCTCTCGGCCCTTGCGTTCGGTGAGTACAGAGCGTTCTGGCTCCAGCTCATCGTTAATCCTGTTGTGTAGTTGCTCAATAGTGGCAGGCAGAGAGTCGGCATCTACGCTATCAGCTTCTATCTCAAGTTCCTTGATCGTATTGCCATCACCGGCATTGGTGATGTCCTTCTCGTTAGACGTGATGGATTGCTTGAGTTCCAGATACTGCGCAGAACGATTTTCAAGCTCATCCAGCTTTGAGTGATCATCACATTTTGCTTCTTGACATAAGGTTTCCAGTGTCAGGTTCATCGACTTGAGCACAGAAGTGGATTCAGCAATGTCGCCATCAATTTGTTTTATCTGCTCCTTCAGACGGTGCTCGCTTGTGCGTGCTGACTGATTCTCGCCCAGTAGGGTATTGAGCTTAAGCACAGCCTCTTCTGCCGGTAAGCTGCTATGTTCGGGGGCGATTGAAGCGACCATTCGCTGGACCTGCTTGCTATAGCCTGCATTACTTTCGTGGATACTGGCCAGGCTTATCTGTCTTCTCGCCGCTTCATCCAGTTTTTCGAACAGTACCCTGATGCTGTCGATAAGCTCATCTATTTCCACTGGCTGCAGATTTTCTGGAAGTGCCAGTTCTTGCATGAGCGTGCTCCAGGCAAGCTTCCAGCTGTCTAGAGTCTGGTTCGTATTCTGACGCTGGTCATCCAGCACGCTGATGTCCTGTTCAATATCTTCCAGCTTTTGCACGATATCCTTGTGTTTCGACGTTGCAGCATCGATTTCATCTGCACAGGTTTCGCTGGCAATCAACATGGCCGCCAGTTCCGTAGGTCGTTTGATGGACAGGCCAAGCGCTTCGGTCTGCTCGATCAGCAAAGAGATATGTTTGACGTTTCTTTTGTCGAGATCGTTGAGTCGATGTTGCAGTGAGTGAGTTTGTTCCACATCTGCACGCAGGGTTTCGAAGCTATCCAGCCAGCTTCGCATTTCACGTGCAGTGCCCGGCATTATCTGGCAATCAGACCAGAGTTTCTGCCAACTGCTAAGGAGTAAAGCCTCATCGTTTACCACGTTATCCATTCGCTCAGACAGCTGCTCGGACTTCTCCTTTTCTGCATTCAGCGTGCTCTGCAGTGTTGCAAGCTTCAATACCCGACTGGACTCACGACGAAGTCTGTCGGCCATATTATCAGCAGTGGCCAAGCGATTTTCAAACACCTCGTGAAGCTCTGTGTTGCTATCGACATAGCGAGCACTTTCTGCTTGGGTATCCTCGCCGCTGACCCATTGACGACGTAACAGCTGCCAGAGTGTGTCACGCTCTTTCCGGATATCCAGCATCTCATCTTCGGTAACAACTTGTCCGGTTTTGTTTATTTCATCCAGATCCTGTCGGGTTTTTTGCAACAGAAGGATATTCTCATCCAGATATTTCTGGCACTGTTGCTTGCTTACGCTGAGTTGCTTGAACTCATGGTCAAACTGATCAATAGCCTCGCGCCCCGGAATACGTAAACCCGCTACCTGATCAAGCTGACCCTGCCAGAAATTCAATCTCGACAGCTTCGCTGCACTTTGGTTTGTCAGGCTTTGCAGTTCACTGCGAGTAGTGTCGAGTGCCTTGCCTATCTCACCCAGATTTCTACTCGCTGCAATTTGAGCGCGCAGCAGGGTGGTTGACCTGGCAGGCTTGAGCGTACCCAGTTCGCTGCGAACCGTTTCCAGCATATGACGCTTCTTGTTCAACTCCGACTCCGTTTGAGTCAGCTTCTCTAACGTCAGTGGATGCTTCTTGACTAATTCGTTGACAGCGGCTTTTCTAGACAGAATGGTGCGTAACGTTTCTACAGCCTGCCAATCCAGATCCGGACGAACTTCGCGGAGAATGGCACGGGCGTCGGTAACCAGTTGCTTCTCTTCAGCTTCCAGTCGAGGGCGCTCAAGCAAGCCTTGTCTGTAGCTTTCCAGACGGGAATGCAGGCTCTGGATGTTCTCTGCCTGCTCGAGTAATTCTGAATTAACAGACACTGTCTGTAATTCCGAATGCAATCTTTCACGTTGTGGTGTGCGGCTGTCCAGTAGGCTCTGTGCAGTGGACAGCTTTTTTTCTGCCTCTTGTCGGCGTTTTGAAAAATCTTCAGAAAGCACGACAATGTCACCCAGTTGCTCAAGCTCTGTGTGCAATCGGCGGCGCTCCCCAAGGTAGGGGAGAACACGCTGTATTCTCTTTAGGCGATTGATTTGTGTGCGACTTGAGTCCAGTTCGGTATTAACACGGTCAAGCCTGGCTGCTGATTCTTCCAACACCTTTTGATGTTGCTTCCACGTGCTCGACTTCAGCGATGAGACACCTAGTTGTGTTACAGCCTCTGCGCGCAGCTTGAGAGCGGTATTGATTTTCTGTGTTGAGCCGCGGGGTTTGAAAAGCTCCACAGCTTCGTTGTCCAGATCTGCAAGCACGTCATGTAGCAAGTGACTGCCCAGTGCGGCTGAGAACAACGCTTGCCCGACATCACCTTTTTGATCAAGGATATCCTTACCACCCTGTACAAGAGCCTTGTGGTCTATGCCAAAGAGAGTCTGGAACAAGGCTCTCGTGACGCCTTGCAGGTAAGGCGTTAGCACCTGCTCGTCGAGCGGCGAGCTATCAGGACTGAGCAAGGTTTTTGTGCGGCCCTTGCGCCGGACAATGTCTAGCGTATGTCCGTCAGCATTGAGCAATGATCCACCGATGCGTAACGAGCCGTTCTCATGCACCTGGTTGTCTGTCGTGCTGTTTTCAATGCCATACAGCAACGCAGTCAGTGCTCTCAAGGCAGAACTCTTGCCAGCCTCGTTGGGTCCGTAGATCACGTGCAGGCCCGCATCTTCGAAATTCAGCACCTTGTCTGTGAAGGGTCCGTACGCCATCAGATTGAGTTGTTGAATTCTCATGGCGAATCAGGAATCCTTGTCTGTCGACGTCAAGCGATCAACAAGCAGCTGCCTGACGTCGGCCATGGCCTCTTTGATGGTGTCTGCATCGGCAGGATCGTATCGTTGCTCATCACTGAGCATGTCCGCGGGCAGCTTCTGCCGAAGAGGAGACAACTCTGCCGCGAACTCAGCGATGCGAGCATCATCGAGTTTACTGTCGTCGATGCTACGCAGTAGTCCACACAAAGCATCGTCTCCAGCGTAGGCATCGCCTACCGACACACTGGACTGTGTCCTGATGGAGACCTTCTCCAGCCAGATGCCGGCTCCACCGAGCCCTGAAGCCAGTGAGCGGTATTCTTGCGTCCAGTGCTCTCTGGCGGCGTGCAATGCCTGATGAGCGGCGCTGGCGCCCGTCAATATGAGACGGATTGCCACGAGTCTGTCATCGGCCTCGCTCAATGCGTCAAGAAAGGCGTCCTGAACCTGATCGAAAACTTCCTCTGCCGTATCACTGGCTGATACATCGAGCTCACGACGAACCCAGCGCATGACATCAACTGCATGGTGTTCAACGTGGGTGATACTGCCGTCTTCCACGCTCACCAGCGTACAGCCCTTCGACCCGGTCTCGCGTACGTGGCGCCCTTGAGTATTACCGGGGAAAACGATGTAAGGGTCGGTACTGACCACGTCGCGGGTGTGCACGTGACCCAATGCCCAGTATTGATAGCCTTTGGAACGCAAGCCTTCGACGCTACAGGGGGCATAGGGGTCATGACCCGCAGTACCCTCAAGGCAGGTATGCAGCATACCGATGTTAAATGCTTGTGAATCGCCCTGTGGGTACTTCTGCGATATATCATCGGTAACCGCACGTGTGGCAAAACCCTGCGCATGGATGGCGACGTTCAGCTCATCGATGACAAACGTTTCAGGCTTTTTAGTTGAAAAAGTGCTGACGTTTGCCGGTAATCGCAGGTTACGCGTGATGACACTTGCTGCATCGTGATTGCCAGCTAACAGGTAAACCGGTATCGCTGCCTCTTCAAGCTTGCGCATGCAGCTGACAAAATACAAGCCTGTGTTGTAGTCCTTCCAGTTGCCGTCATAGACATCACCGGCAATCAGCACGAAGGCCACTTTTTCGTCAACAGCAAGTGCTATGAGGTTGTCAAATGCTCGACGCGTAGCACTTCGAATCTCGTCCACTGGCGCACCTTCATATCGCTCCAGACCGCTGAGAGGACTGTCCAGATGTATATCTGCTGCGTGCAGGAATTTCATACGCCAAGTAACTTGTAGAGAAGTGTTCAGTTAGCGGTATTGTATGCGCGTTTTCGAACTCTATCAGGCAAAAAGCTCAGCCTTTGCCCTTCGCCGTCTCATTGACCACCTGTTGTAACTTAGGGCTGCGCTTAAGCAAACGACGAAACCTGTCCTCATCCAGAACCAGAAGGGTGGAAGGGACGATAGTGCGTACTCTGATACTCCCAACCTCATTGGACAGTAGACTCATGACGCCAAAGACGTCGCCGGGTCCGTGTTGGGTGAGGCGGCCAGCTGCTTCCATGACAACGGCACCGGAGGCAATGAAGAACACCTTTCTTTCGATAGTATCTGCATGAATGATGACTGCGTTGGCATTGACATAGCGCGTCTGCAAATTGCGGACGAGTTGCTGCAGCGTCTTTTGATCGAGATCGGTAAACAGGGCGTACTGTTTGATCAGTTCGATGCGTTGGACGATGAGATCAAGCTCCAGATGTTGCTCAGCGATTGCACGGCGCAGGGCAATGTCCTGCCTTAATGAGGTATACAGCTCAGAACCCACAAGACCCTGCTCCCGCAGTGCAGTATATTCCTTCTCTTCCAGTCGTAGCGCTGTACGCTGAATCATGCGTCGTCCAAGTTCCTCGGCGTATCCGGGAAACTGCAGGCGTAAACCTGCAAGAGCTGTGTCTATCATTGTCTTGCGACGCCCCAGCATTTCCTGCAGTAGTTCAGCGACCCGGGTGCCATGCAGGGGTTTGATTCTCGCATCTATCAATCCTTCAAGATCACTGAAGATGACGCGTTGTGAGACCAGCACCTGAAAACGTGCCTCGCTGATACGGGCGAGTGGCGTCGACCAGCGCAAACGGTTATGAAAAAACAAGGCCAACCGGTAATCATACTGGTAACCCACGCTATCTTTTGCGGCATGCTGATAACCTGTTCGGCCCGAGGTTCGAGCCGCATCGATGAGTCGATCAGCATCGGCTATCGCCTGTTCGGCAAGACGCATCGGAAAGGTTCGTTCGCGAATGCGATCGAGAATGGCGTTGCGCTCGGCGATGGCTAACGCAATCAGGCCAAGCTTGATGCGATCACGATCACCAATACCTTCACCAGTCTCCGCCAGGTGAATGGCATCAGTCACTCTTGACTCAAATTGGCTGGCTTCGCCGTGTAACAGTTCATGAGGCAAATCAAAGCGGCGAATGGTCTTGCTCATATCCTCGCGCACGGTTTGCAAGGCAACAGCAACAACCTGATTGGACAACGCCTGGTCCACTGAAGACAGACGATCGAGCTTGAGTAAACCGATGACCCAGCGCAGGGTCGTGCCTTGCACTATCAAGGTGAATAACGTAAATCCTGTGGCTAAAATCCCGACCAGACGTTTGATTTCGATTGGCACAGCCTGACTTTCAGTCACCGCCAGCGCCAGCGCCAGAGTCAGTGCGCCTCTCAGGCCGCCCCAAAGAATGGCGGCCCGGTAGGGCATCTCCACTTTGGGCGACAGCCGCAGGCTGGACAGAAGCGGCATAAGGCCAAACACGATGGCGGCTCGGGCAAGCGTTGCGGCCACGATCACGACCAGTACCAGCAACACATCATCAACACGCACGGCTTCCAGCATTCGAGGAATAAGCAGCGCTGCCAGAATGAAGATCAGGGCACCTGCCCAATGTGCCAGCAGGTCCCAGGTTTCTCGCAGGTTTGTCCACGACACCGGAGGCACCCGACTCGGCCCTGCAAGCTTGAGCGTCAGTCCAGCTGTAACCACAGCGATAACACCCGAAGCACCGATAGTCTGTTCGGCACCGATATACGCCATGTAAGGAAGGGCGACGGATACTGAGATAATGGCACGATCATAGTGGGCAAACAGCGCCATGACCCACAATGCAACGCGAGCAGCCACCCAGCCTGACAGAACTCCGCCGATGATCAGTATGGGAAAGCGGGCGAGGGCCGTAGACACTGTAGGATCAGGAACGTCGAGCATGACGTAGCTGAGAAACAGGCCGAACAGCGCAATGGCCGCCGCATCGTTCAACAGACTTTCGCCCTCGATGATACGGGCAAGTCGCCTGGGTGCCGCTATCGAGCGAAAGATGCTGACGACCGCAGAAGGATCGGTAGTAGACACGATGGCACCAATTAACAGACACGCGGTTAGCGGTAACGCACTGGTCCAGGCTAACGCGTAGCCCACCGAAAAGGTAGCAACAACAACAGCAACTACGGCCAGCAATAATATGGGAACCCAGTCGTCGAGCATCCGGCGCAGATTCATCCCAAGCGTTGCCTGGAACAGCAGCGTGGGGAGAAACACATAGAGAAATACGTTGGAGCGTATCGGCAAACCGAGAATGGCTTCAGCGACTGGATTCAGCGCATCGGTGAGTTCTGTGTTGAGAAAAAATGTGGCGCCAGCGCCAATCAATATGCCGAGCCCCGCCAGAATGGCGCTATAGGGTAGACGAAGGCGTGAAGCCAGGGGTTCTGCCGCCGCGATGACCAGAAACAACGAGCTGATGATGGCGGTAACAACGACAATATCCATGGGTATATAGAGTCTGACTGCTTCATTACTGTAGCACCGGCATTCACGCCTGTGGACTGACTCGGATAGTATAGATACCGTACCGTTACTTGGGCCCAATCAGCCAAGTAGCCGTAGCGCGCGTAACCACCTCTCCGCTAGTGTCCTTTACTGACGTGTCGATAGCCACTTCCTGACGCGTGTCGCCCTGCGCAACGGAGCACAGACATTCGGCACGCAGCTCCCCGCGTGCCTTTTTCTCGTAGGTCACGTTCAAGCCGACCAGTATCGCGTTCATGCCGGACGGCAATCCCGAGATCATGGCAAGCCCCGTGGATAACTCAGCCATGTTGGCTAACGCAATGGCGTGAACTGAATTCAGATGATTACGCACTCGACGCCTGTCAACCAGCACCACGATTGCATGGCCAGGTTCAAGGTGCTCGACACGCGCCTTGATTGAACCCGTGTACGGTATCGTTGCACCCAGGATTCGGCTGAACAACCATTTACCCAAAGGCAGTTTTTCGCACCGGCCCCAGATGCGTAGAAGCTTCACGCCTGTGGCTTCAGAGGGAGCACGGCCTACGGACAACTTGCTCAAGGATGGCTATCTCTGTCAGGGAACATGGATCGGCTAGCTTAGTCTATTGGCGTGGCGGTTGGAGGGCAGGATTTTGCTATCTCGGATAGGGTATACGAACACGACCCTGATCGCGGTACAATCGCGAGTGCCAACAGAACCCTGACGATATATGTCTTCCCCGACAATTGCCATGATGATGGCAATGGATAAAAACAAGCTGATCGGTCAGGCAGGTGGCATGCCGTGGCACGTTCCCGGGGAGATGGCTTACTTCAAGCGGGTCACCATGGGCAAGCCTGTGATCATGGGACGCAAGACGTTCGATTCCATCGGTAAGCCTCTGCCGGGTCGCCCCAATATTGTGGTAACACGCGACTTGTCTTGGTCGGCGAGTGGTGTGACAATTGTTAACGGATTAGATGAGGCGCTGATCGCCGGGCGCAAAGTCGCAGTAGACGTTGGCGCACCAGAAATTATGCTGATAGGCGGTGCCAGATTGTGTCGCGATGCCATGCCCATTACACATCGACTGTACCTGACCGTTATAGACAAAGCCTACGAGGGCGATACATGGCTTGACAGTTTTCATTGGGAAGACTGGCGCGTGGTATCGACAGAGGCACAAGACCCAGCTCAAACCGGCGGCTTGCCTGTTACCTACTGGGTTCTGGAGAAGGGTTGAAAGTTCGATGAGTGAGATCAAATACCAGCCTGAAATAGACGGGCTGAGGGCGATTGCCGTCGTCAGTGTTCTACTGTTCCATCTGGAATACAAGTTTATTCCCGGCGGCTACGTAGGTGTGGATGTGTTTTTCGTCATCAGTGGTTTCCTGATTACGCGCATTCTGTATCGCGATGTGAATGCAGGCGACTTCAGCTTCAAGCGGTTTTACCTGCGGCGTGTCCGGCGACTGGCGCCCGCTCTAATTGCCGTTTTGATGGCTACGTTCATCGCGGCGTGTTTTTTTCTGACGCCCAATTTTCTGCAACGTTTTTCAGGTGCGCTCGTCGCTTCCGTATTGTCAGTTTCCAATATCTTTTTCTGGCTCGAATCAGGTTACTTCGATGCCAGCGCCGATCTGAAACCTCTTCTGCATACCTGGTCGCTCAGCGTTGAGGAGCAGTTCTATTTTGTCTGGCCGGCATTGTTGTTTCTCTGTGCTGGCAAATCGCGAAAATCGCTGCTGATACTGTTCGCGGTGCTGGGCGTCGTCAGTCTGGCTGCTGCCAAGGGCTTTACCAGCCAGGATCCCACGGCAAGTTTTTTCCTGATGCCGTTCCGGGTTTATGAATTTGCTATGGGTGCGGCGCTTGCGATGATCCCAGTGGTCAGTCTGCACGGCTCTCAGCCGTTATCCAACAAACTGCGTGAGGGGATGTGCCTGTCAGGGCTGGCATTGATTGCCTATAGTATTTTTGTATTCGACAAGTCAACACCCTTTCCAGATGTCTATGCACTGGTACCGTGTGCGGGAGCGGCATTGCTGATAGCTGGCGGCAGCGCACGCTATTCAGGCTGGGCACTAAGGAACCCCGTCAGCGTGTGGTTGGGCAAAATCTCCTATTCGCTGTATCTGGTGCATTGGCCCATCGTTGTTCTATACAAGCACATCACCTTCGAGGATGTAGTGGTTGGCAAAACACGCATCGCGCTATTGATCATCACAATGCTAGCGGCCGTAGCGCTTTACTATCTGGTTGAGAATCGCTTTCGCTACGGGTTGGGGGCAAGCAAGCGGAGTAGCTCGCGCCGCGGACTCGTCTGGCTGGCAGTGCCTTTGCTGCTGGTCGCCGCATCCCTGCATGCGTTTACCTTTACCGGTTGGCCGGGCCGGTTTGATCCATCGCTGATTAATGCTATCGGTGATATAGAAGCCAAGCAACTGGTGAGGCGTCAATTTATCGAAGGGCCCGAATCATTGTCCAATCTGCCGTTTGATGAGCCTGCGTCCAGCGATGAAGCGCTGACGAAAATCCTGGTGATAGGAGACTCGCACGCCACCGACATGTTTAATGCCCTGCATTTTAATGTGTCCGATAAGCCGGACGTATCGGTCCGTCGACTAGAGATCGATGATAGCTGCATGTATCTGTTTAACAGCGGCGAGACAGAACAGTCAGTAGCGTTACAGAACCGCTGTAAGCGCCAGTATCAGATCGTTCAGGCATCAGGCCTACCGGAGTCCGCCGATGTCATCCTGTTGTCGGCTCGGTGGGAGGAGCCCTACCTGTCAGACGTGTCTGTATTTATCAATTCCATAATCCGGCACAGCGCGTCGGTCATCATCATGGGGCGTACCGCTGAGTTCAAGAGCGTACCGTCGCTAGTCATGAAGAACGGTTTAACGTCCGACATCGATGAACAAGTGGCAGCGACGCGCTCTACTCATCTGGATACGCTGAATGAAAAAGTGTCAGCACTGGCTACTGAACTGAATCTGGCTTACGTGGACAAGGTACCGTACCTGTGCAACCTGAGCGCCAACGCCTGTGATGTCGTTGACGATCAGGGGAAGATTCTGTACACCGACTATGGGCACTGGACAGTGGAGGGTGCACGCTTTTTTGGTGCTCGTATGCTGGAAGACGATACCTTTAGATCGCTGGTTTTTGGTGACTCTCTGAACTAGGCAGACGCGCAACGATCGAGGTGTCAATCGTGCGGCAAGTCAGTGGTGGGTGAACAGACATTCGTGTGTGGATGCGGCACGCTAGCCGCGACAATCTACCCAGTGGCTGGTGTCTGTTTCAATCGCGTAAGCTGCCAGGGAACCGCCCCAGACGCAACCTCTATCGGTGGGTACGACATCAGCGCTGCTCATACTCGGGTGACTGGACCAGTGGCCAAACACAATGCGCGTGTCCAGCTGTTTCCTGTCTGGCGTGCGATACCAGGGATAGAGCGCTTTGGGCGCGGCCAAGGGTGGACCGTTAAACTTGAAATCGAGTTTGCCGTTGGCGGTGCAGTAGCGCATGCGTGTAAATGCGTTGACCGAAAACCGGAGTCGCTTGCGTGGACTCAGCGCCTTGCACCACTCGGCTGGCGTGTTGCCGTACATGTGCCAGAGAAAATCATCCAGATCGTGACGTAGCGTGTCTTGCACTTCGATGGCCATTTTCTGAGCACGCTTTAATGACCAGTGCGGATGAATGCCTGCGTGTACCAGTGTATGGCCCAGCGTTACGTCCGTGTGCATTAACGGTCTGCGGGAGAGCCAGCGGCAGAGCTCATCGCGATCGGGCGCGCCCAGGATATCGTCCAGCGTGTCTTTACTGGAAACCTTGCGTACTCCCTGCACCACTGCCAGCAAGTGCAGGTCGTGATTTCCCAACACGGTAATGGCGCTTTTACCCAACGACTTGACAAAGCGTAGCGTATCCAGAGATTGCGGACCACGATTAACGATGTCGCCTACGAACCACAGTGCATCATTGGCAGGGTTGTAGGCGATCTTGTCCAGTAGTCGCTGTAGCGGTGTCAGGCAACCTTGCAGGTCACCGATGACGTAAGTGGTCATGCCTGTGATTGACTGGGCGGAGTAGTCATGGTGGGTTCCTGTAACGCTTTATCCACTAGCAGACTAGTGAAGTGTACGCGGCGCTGATAACAGGAAGTCTGCAATAGGCGCCTTGAACTCTTCTCCTTCGTCTGTCACAAGATTGTAGCTTCCACCCATCGTGCCCATAGATGTCTCCAGCATGGTGCCACTGGTGTACTGGAAACCTTCACCGGGTTTGAGGTGCGGCTGCTCACCGACAACGCCATCACCCTGAACTTCCTGCACTTTTCCATTAGCGTCACGGATAACCCAGTGGCGAGTGAGCAGGCGCGCAGGTTTTTCACCGATGTTGCGAATGGTGATGGTGTAAGCAAAGACAAACCGGCTGTTATCCGGGTCAGACTCAGATTCTACGTAGAGGGTATCCACGTCAACCTGGATACCATCACTGACATCAAGTTCCATGGTCATTTTAGGGAGTTAAAGGGTTCCCTATGGTAGCACCGCTCAGGTGTGGCCTAATAGATTTGCCAGTCGATGGAAGGCGTGCAGGTCCAGAGTCTCTGCGCGGGCCTGCGGATCAATGCCGATTTTGCTCAGCGCGTCGTCGTCCAGGTATCCTTTGAGGTTGTTTCGCAGAGTTTTGCGCTTGGCAGAAAATGCGATACGGGTGCAAACCTGCAATGCCGCAATGAGGCCCGCATCGGCTGGATCAGCCAGAGGCGTCAGTCGCACCACTGAAGACTGAACCTTGGGCGCTGGGCTGAAAGCCTCAGCAGGCACAGTAAACAGCGGTTCTATGGCGAACACACTTTGCATGAGCACACTTAACCGGCCGAATGCACGGGTATTGGGCTTTGCGGACAGTCGGTCAACAACTTCCTTTTGCAGCATGACGTGCACGTCACGCAATGCATCGTGACATTCGAGCAAGCGCAACAATAGCGGGGTACCGATGTTATAGGGCAGATTGCCGACAATTCGCAACCGGTTATCGGTAGCGAGCCCTCTGAAATCGAAACCCAGCACATCTTCACCATGGATATGCAGCCCGGCCAGCTGTCGACGCTTAAGCTTCTGAATAAGATCACGGTCAATTTCAACCACGTGCAACTGATCAAGGTGACTGATCAAAGGCAGCGTTAGCGCACCGAGTCCGGGTCCTACTTCCACCACCTTATCGGCGGCATCCAGGCGCAAGGCGTTAACCATGCGATCAATAATCTGGACGTCCTGCAGAAAATTCTGGCCAAAACGTTTTCGTGCCTGGTGTATCAAGTGTGTGTGCTTGCCGTGTTTGTCGTGTCTGTCGTGATCAGCTCATTGGCCAGAGCCAGTGCAGCGTTGAGGCTACCGTTATCGATATCACCGGTGCCTGCCTTGTCGAGCGCCGTGCCATGATCCACCGACGTTCTGATGATCGGTAAGCCCAGGGTTATGTTAATGGCATTGCCGAAACCTGCGTATTTCAATACCGGCAAACCCTGATCGTGAAACATGGCCATGACGGCATCTGCCCCTTTCAGGTGCTGTAGCGTAAACAGCGTATCTGCGGGCAGGGGGCCGATTAACTGCAGACCCTCTGCGCGTAGTGCGTCTAGTGCTGGTTCAATAATATCGATTTCCTCTCGGCCCATGTGCCCACTCTCGCCAGCATGAGGATTCAGGCCGGCCACCAGGATGCGTGGGTGAGTGATGCCAAACCGAATTTGCAGATCAGTATGCAGAACACGCAAGGTTCGTTCTATTACCGTAGCTGTGAGGGTTTCAGCCACCTTGGATAACGGCAGATGAGTGGTTGCCAGTGCAACACGTAGAGGCCCTGATGGCGTATCTGCTGCAAGCATCATGACCGGATCGCTGTCCAGTCGTTCGGCCAGATACTCGGTGTGACCGGTAAAGGCGATACCTGCATCGTTAATCACACCTTTGTGCAGGGGCGCTGTCACCATGGCGGCAAAGTGACCGGACACGCAGCCGTCCACAGCTTTGTCCAAAGTCTCGAGGACGTAAGCTGCATTGCGCGCGTCGAGTTGGCCACAGATTACCGGTGCTCTGAGCGTCACTGGCAGGACACTCAACACACCTGCAGCGCGAGACGGCGTCAAGCTGCCCGGCACGTATTCTTGCAGGGTCAACGGTAATGCCAGAAGCGCGGCACGGGTCGTCAGCAATGCCGGGTCGGCGATAACCACTAGTTCGTGTTCTCTGGTCTGCTGTGCCAGCATAACGGCAAGGTCAGGCCCGATACCTGCTGGCTCACCCGGGGTTAATGCGACAGGTCGGTTCAACTGCGTATTTCCACAAAGGATTCATCTCTCAGCAATCGAGACCAGCGCTCGGTTTCCTGTTCCACTTTGCTCTGGCGCAAGGCGGCATTAGCCTGATCGCGCAACGCCGAATCGTTGATATCGCGAGTGCGTCGGTCCATCAACTCGAGCAGATGCCAGCCGAACTGAGTACGAAAGGGTTGGCTGATCTGACCTACCTCAAGAGAATCGGCCATCTCTTCCAAGGCGGGGGGCATCTGACCCTCGCTGAACCAGGGAAGTTCGCCACCGTTGGCGGAGCTGTTGGGGTCTTCGCTGATGTCGGCCGCCAGTGCCTGGAAGGATGCGCCAGCTTCAAGTTGTTGCCGCGCAGCTCCGAGCTGCCTCTCTACGTTTGCCTCGTCGCCTGCAATGAATATGTGCCGCGCCAGTGTTTCCGAAAGCTTTGTCTGATCATCGCTTTCGCGTTCGGCAAGTCGAATGATGTGCAGCCCGTTATTGGAACGCAGAGGTCCGCTGATATCGCCAGGTTCCATCGAACGGAGTGCATTGGCCAGAAAGGCAGGAAGCTCCTGCAACGCACGCCAACCCAGATCGCCGCCTTGCAGTGCACGAGCACCGTCAGACACAGCGGTCGCCACCTCTGTAAAGATTCCGCCTTCATCCAGCGTTTTCAGCACATTTTGCGCGCGTACATTGGCCTCTTGCAGTTGTTCGGTTGTTGCTGCCGGTGGTACTGCCAGCAGGATGTGCTGAACACGATATCGCTGCTGATCGGCAACATCGTTTTTGATGGCGTCGACGTAGTCGTCTATTTCCTGTGACGATACCCTGATGCTTGATTGAACTTCGCGCTCGATCAGTCGTTGCAGTAGTAGTTCCTGCTCTATATTGTCGCGAAACAGGTCGTAATCGAAGCCTTGCTGAAGCAGAGTTTCACGAAACTGTAGCGTATCCATATTGTTGTTACTGGCAATGCTCTCTACGGCGCGGTTGACGCTACCCGGGTCCACGCCGACGCCAATTTCAAGGGCATGCTGACGGCGTATTTCCCGATTGATCAGTTGCTCCAGTACACGCTCAGCCAGCACATCATCGGGCGGTAATGCCTGACGGTTACTTTGAGCCTGTTGCTTGAAAAACAGGGTTGCGGAGCGGACGTCGCTATCCAGCACCACGCCTTCATTGACTACCGCTCGGATGCGATCCAGTACTACGTCTTGCGCATAGGTTACGCCGCTTGTGGTGACGCCCGCCAGCAGACTGGCCAGTAGCACGGAAAAACCCAAAACCTTCTGTAGGGTATTGATGTTGGTCATTGCACGTTGTCCTTATATCCCAGTATCGCGTTTTCCAGTAAAGCGCCGTAATTTTGCCCCAGTGGCGCAAGGCCCTTGAGCACCAGCTGAAAATACACGCTGGTATCGTGATCGTCGCCGTTGTCTGAGATGTAGCGTCTTGCTGCAAAGCGCACTGCCCAGCAACAACTGTCGTACTCCAGACCGAGCAGCGAGTCTATACTTCGATCCGCATCCAGCGAGTAGTTCCATCGACCGGCGACACGCCAGCTGTCGCCCAGCGTCCAGACGGCAGACAGATCGATCTGTTCGGTTTTCTGTTGGCGTGATTCGTCGTTGACCACCCGGTGAGTGACGTTGGCAAACTTATTGACACCGGGTCGGTATGCCAGCGACAACGCACTGCGTACGGTTCGCTCCTCGTCAGGATTCCACTGGATACTGCCTTTGCCAAACCAGTTTTCAGTGAGAGAGGTGGCCACTTCACCCACGAAATCAGAGGTGCTACTGGTTTCCACGGTCTCGTCGCCCGGCAAGCGTACCCGCCGATCCTCAAAGTGAAATATCTGGCCGATGGAGGCCTTGAATTGTTCTCGTCCATCGGGTCCGTTAATGATCCGGGTGGTCAGCGCCATGGACAACTGATTGGCATCAGCAACCCTGTCTGTGCCACTGAAGCGGTTGTCTCGAAACAGCTGGCTGATGTTGAAATCGAACGCACTGGAATCGAATACCGGGATGTCTGACTGGTCTTGATACGGTACGCGAAGGTAGAAAACACGCGGCTCAAGCGTTTGCACTGATCCTGCCTCGTCCAGTATCCGGTCAAAGAACAGTCCGCTATCCACACTGAACATATTCAGGTTGCGGCTGCTTCTGCGATCGATCGCCTCACTCGTGTTGTTCAGGTTATAGAAGGTGAAACGATGCGCAACGCTTGGCTTGATGAACCAGGCATCACGCACCACAGGCCATGACAGGCGAGGCTGAAAATCAATTCGGGAACCTGTTATTGCATCATCTTTGTCAAAGTAGACAAATTCGCCGGTAACGTCAGAGCGAAAGCCAAAAGGTAACCTGTCTGAGTCAGCCTTACCTTTGAACTGCGGCAGTCTTCGGTGTGGTCTGTCGTCGGCGACGATATCCTCGTCGACTGTCTGGAAGCTCTGCAATCGTGCCAGAGCCCGTACGCGTCCGCGTTCGTAATTCAGGTCAGCACGCTGCTCAAGGTGGGTGATGCTGGCAACCTGCAAGCTGTCGCCAAGGTCCTCCAGATAGTCTTTGTCTGAGACCCGTCGCGCCACGATGGTTGACGTAAGATCAGCGTTAAACCTTCCGCTGTGTCGAAGCTGGGTGAAATAGCGTGATTGATCGCCATACGCCCGATCCTTCAGATATTCGTGATCCAGCGTCCACAGCCCCTGCCGGGAGAGGTAGCGCAGTTCGCTCTGTAACTGAGTACCACGCTTGGTCATGAAACGCGGCGTGAAGGTGGCGTCGGCATCGGGCCGGATATTCCAGTACCACGGGATGTGCAGTTCAAGGCCGGTGCGTTCACCCCGGGCAAAGATAGGAGCCAGAAATCCGGTTTTGCGTTTCTCGCTGATCGGGAAGCTGAATATCGGGAATGCCATGAGCGGTACGCCCTTGAACACCAGTCTGAGATCTCGTGCGGTACCAATGCCTTCTTCGGGGTTCAGCACAATGCTGTCTGCCTTGACAAACCAGCTGTTGTCTCCCGGCGGGCAGGTGGAGTAGGTGGCACCTTCCATGGAGAAGTTGCCGTCCAGGAGCCGTTCCATCGAGGTGGCAGTGCCGGCTGCACGTTTACCGTTCAGGTCCAGTTCGTATTCGCTGTCACCTGTGCGAAACAGATTATCATCGATATCTATGAAGGCATCTGAGCTCTTCAGTTGAATCCCTTCACCGGTATAGCGCATGTCACCGTCAACGGAGATCTCGCCAGTTACGGGGTTATAACGGGCATTCTCTGCTGCCAGCTCGCGTCCCTGGTAGCGGATGGTGGTGTTACCACTGAGCGATACACCGCCCTCTTCAGAGAGCAGGCTGTCGGCTTCGGCCACGACAGGCTCACCGGGCTTGCTGGAAAAAGTGCCAGGCTCGTAAACAAAACGCGGTGCCGGGCACTGCGCAGCCATGGCTCCAGAGGAGACAAAAACGGCGCTCAGCATTCCGGTAGAGATGAGGTGCTTGCGCCTGATATTATTAGTCCGTCAGTGTGTGAGAGGCAGATGATAGTCGGCTTTGCATTACGGCTCAATCAAACCTGTGACTAATGCAGTTAAACTTCATCGGTAGTCCCATTGTAGAGGACTGGCAAACCGGTAAGTGAACTTGGCACAAAAGCGACAGGCTGAACCGCTCGATCCCAGTTGGCAGCAACGACTTGAGAGCGAATTTGCATCCGATTACATGAGTGAGTTGCGCCAGTATCTGGCCAAACGAAAGTCTCAGGCAGCTGTGGTCTACCCCCATTCCAGCGATTGGTTCACAGCCTTTTCACTAACCCCGTTCAATAAGGTGAAAGTGGTGATTCTGGGACAGGACCCTTATCACGGACCAGGTCAGGCACACGGTCTGAGTTTTTCAGTGCCAGAAGGTTTGCCCATTCCGGCTTCGCTACTCAATATATTCAAGGAAATCGATAGCGATATTGGTGGCGGTGAACCCGCCCTGACAGCGCGGCGACAAGGTTGTCTGATTCCGTGGGCTGAGCAGGGCGTGTTCCTGCTCAATAGCGTGTTGACAGTAGAACAAGGTCAGGCGGCTTCTCATCAGGGTCGCGGCTGGGAAACTTTTACTGACAATGTCATCGGGCAACTGAGTGATGAGCGAGAAAATCTGGTATTCATGCTGTGGGGAAGCTACGCGCAGAAGAAGGGTCAGGTTATTGATGGCAAACGGCATCTGGTGCTGAAAAGCCCACACCCGTCGCCGCTGTCTGCGCATCGTGGTTTTCTGGGCTGCGGTCATTTTTCAAAGGCTAATACCTGGCTCGAATCGCATGATCAGACAGCAATAGACTGGTTTGACGTCAAGTAGTAACCCGCAAGTCCAACAGTAGTTCAAGTTGTCGCTGATTTGTCCTCAATGGTGAACTAGACTTCTGTGCATGACCCCTAAATACTTACGCCAACGTGTGTTGGCGACTGCGCTCAGTGCGCTCGCAACAACCGCCTGCGCCGACGGTTTTCTACAACGAGCCGAGGTGCGTGACTACCTGCAAACGCTGAGTCGTGACACCGGCATGGACCGCCATCGGCTGGCGGGTTTGTTTGTGCGGTTGAGTCCGCAGCAGTCCATACTCGATGCCATTTCCACACCGGCTGAACGCACCCTAACCTGGCGCGATTACCGGCCTATCTTCGTCACTCAGAAACGTATTGATGAAGGACAGGTGTTCATCGAAGAGAACAGCGAAATCCTGCAGCGAGCAGAACGCGTCTATGGCGTGCCGGTCAATATCATTGCCGCCATCATTGGCGTTGAAACCTTCTATGGAAGGATAACCGGCAAGCACGGTGTTCTCGAGTCTTTGGCGACACTGGCATTCGACTATCCGCCTCGCGCCACATTCTTTAAGCGTGAGCTCACCGAATTCCTGATTCTCAGTGAGGCCGAAGGCTGGCAGGCCGGGACACGTCTGGGCAGCTATGCCGGTGCCATGGGCGTACCGCAATTCATCTCTTCAAGCTATCGTGAGTACGCGGTGGATTTTGATAACGATGGCCAGCGTGATCTGTTCAACAACATGGCCGACGTTGTAGGATCAGTCGCGAATTATCTGGCGGTGCACGGCTGGGTGAAAGATGCACCAGTGGCAGAACGCTGGTCGGAAGAAAAGGCCCGCAGCAGCGCTGTAACGGATCTGGTTCAAACCTCACTCAAACCTGTTGTGGCGGGTGACACCCTTGCCGCGCTGGGTTTTGAATCGGCGGATCTGGCTCGTGGCACCGAGGACGGTCGGCTAGTGAGCGTAATGAATTTGCAAGGCAAGGAGGGTGAGGAGACCTGGGTCGGCTACACCAATTTCTATACGATCACTCGCTACAACCATAGCCGCTTGTACGCCATGGCTGTCCTGCAGTTGGCAGAAGCGTTTGAATCTTCTCTTGAATAAGCTTTCGACGAGGTGTGACATGATTGATCGGTTTCAGTTTTCGTCAAAATTGCAGTTGAATGGTGTTTGCCTGCTGGCTTTCCTGATCACTGGCTGCTCGGTACTCGGACCCGTACCGCCACCGTGGAAAGCTGCGGTAGCGGGGGATGGCCCCGGCGACCCGGAGCTGCTACGCAGTTCAGCCGTAGTGGTGGAAAACCTGCCCAAGTCCCGACGCGGCAACCCGCCGGTCTACAGTGTTTTTGGACAGGCTTACCGAGTCATGGACAGCGCCAACAATTTCAGGGAGTGGGGAGTTGCCTCCTGGTACGGCAAGAAGTTTCATGGCCGTGAGACGTCCAGCGGCGAGATTTACGACATGCATGCCTTGACGGCCGCGCACAAGCATTTGCCGCTACCCACTTTTGTGCGGGTTACTCGTGTAGACAACGGCCGCTCCATTGTCGTCAAGGTTAATGATAGAGGCCCTTTCGTAGACGACCGGATAATTGATCTTTCGTACGCGGCGGCCGCGCAGCTGGACATGCTGGGCATGGGCAAAGCGGATGTCTTTATTGAAGCGCTGAGTTCGCATGATGTCAACGAACCGATCCAGCAGGCTGCCGTTCAAACCGTAACGGACGACTGGATCGAGGCCACCTCCACGGACCTGTTCATTCAGGTGGGCGCGTTCTTAGAGGTGCCTAACGCACAACGCATGCTGGAGAAGGTGCGCGACGTGATGAACGTGCCTGTGGCTATTGCGCATGACCCAAACCGGGCGCTTCACCGTGTTCACATCGGCCCGTTATCGGACGAGCAATTAGTGGTAGACACCATTAATTCGCTCGGGTTGGCTGGAATTGACAGCTACACCATGGTGTCGGCAAACCCCTGACGTCAAATCCTTTACACTAATGTGCACGCTCTGAGAATAATCGGGCGACACGTGATCGTTGCACACCCGATTCAATCGGAAAGCAGTGTGTAGTGCTTTTTCCCAGCCAGGTTTTTTTGTATGACTTTCTCAGTGTTCGTTTCACGCTCCAGTTTTGTGTTTGTTCGCCAACTGGCCGTTTCTGGTCTGATTGCCTGCTGCCTACTGGGCCAGCTCGCACTGGCTGCACCCTTGCCGGCACCGCCGCTATTATCGGCAAACAGCTATCTGCTGATAGATCACACGAGCGGGGAAGTTCTTGCCTCCAAGGAACCCGACAAACGCATAGAGCCCGCCAGTCTGACCAAGATGATGACGGCGTATATTGTGGCTTCAGAGCTCAGGCGCGGCAGCGTAACACTGGATGAGCCTGTCATCGTGTCGGCTGAGGCGCAGGCAATGCCGGGGTCGCGTATGTTTATCGAGGCCGGCACGGTGGTACCCCTAGAGGATCTGCTGCGTGGTCTGATTATACAGTCTGGCAACGATGCAAGCGTCGCCTTGGCGGAGCATATTGCCGCCAGTGAACGGGGTTTCGTGGATATGATGAATCGCATGGCCCAGACACTGGGCATGACATCAACCAATTTTACCAATGCATCTGGATTACCAGGGCCGGAGCATTACACGACAGCCAGCGATCTGGCAAAAATAGCCAGTGCGATGATTCGCGAGCATCCCGAAACGTACAAGATGTATTCGGAACTGGAGTTCACCTACAACGATATCACTCAGAAGAATCGCAATACCCTGTTGTGGAGAGATGACTCTGTGGATGGCATGAAAACCGGGCACACAGAGGCTGCCGGCTATTGCCTGGTGGCATCCGCTGTCAGAGACGACATGCGACTGATTACGATTGTGCTCGGTACCGGTAGCGAGAAATCCCGCATAGCTGAAAGCCAGAGACTGCTCAATTATGGCTACCGCTTTTTCAAGACGCGTAGAATCTACGCCGCTGGCGAACAGGTCAGCGAGGCCAAGATCTGGATGGGGACCTCTGAGACGGTAGCGCTAGGCGTTGCCGAGGATCTCTACCTGACACTGCCTCGCGATGCTTTCGATACTCTGCAGAGTAAAATCGAGATAGGCGAGTACCTGAGGGCGCCAATGCGTATTGGTCAGGAGATCGGTCGCACCGTTCTGATGGTCGATGATCAGGTCGTTAGTGAAGTGCCTTTGCTGGCCTTGCAAAAGGTAGAAGAGGGAGGCATATTCCTGCGCATGAAGCACGCTATCCAACGCTATTTCCAGTGACCGATACGCTGATAGAATTTCCCTCACAGATTGCGGTCAAGGCAATGGGGCTGAACGAAAACAATTTCGAATCGCTGGTGTCCGGTCTGGTCCTCCCGTTCATTGAGCCAGCTCAGGCCAGGCTCACCACGTTACCCAGCAAGGAAGGCAAGTATCTGTCGGTCAGTGTTCGTTTTACGGCGATGAATATCGAGCAACTGGAGAGCGTTTACGCAGCCTTGCGAGCCGAACCGCTTGTTCTGTACACGCTTTGAAAACGCGTCATCTGGGTGTTGTGGATTACCACGATACCTGGTCTGCCATGAAGATTTTTGTCGATGCAAGACAGGCTGAGGACGACGATGAGCTATGGGTCTGTGAGCATCTGCCCGTCTATACCCTGGGTCAAGCGGGCAGAGCTGCCCATATACACAATGCCGGAGATATCCCCGTCGTCAAGAGTGATCGCGGTGGTCAAGTGACTTACCATGGTCCGGGGCAGGTGGTGGTTTATACCCTGCTGGATCTGCGCCGTGCAGGGTTTGGGGTCCGCGACATGGTGACAAGGCTTGAAAACAGCGTCATCGCTGTATTGCAGGATTTAAACGTAATCGCTGTCAGTCGCAGAGATGCACCGGGCGTCTACGTCAATGAGGCCAAAATTGCTGCACTCGGACTGCGGGTCCGCAAGGGGACCACCTATCATGGTCTGGCGATGAACATTGATGTCGATCTGACACCCTTTAGCGGTATCGACCCTTGTGGATATGCTGGAATGGAGGTGACGTCAACTCAGGCTCAAGGCATTGAGGTCACAAAATTGCAGATCATTGAAAAGCTCGTTACTCAGCTCCAGCATCATCTGAGCACTGATGTCACTCATTCGGGCGTCAAGATTTGCAAGTGACAGGGTGACGTGAACGTTGCTCAACATCGTTAACTGATAGACTCAACCTATGGACTATACCGCACCTTCTCGACACGATCCTGACGGTCACCAGCGTGGCGCTGACAAGCTGGCACGCATTCCGATCAAGGTAGCTACAACAACAACTCCTGCGAAAAAGCCCGCATGGATCCGGACCCGGGTCTCCAACAACCCCAGGGTTCAGGAAATCAAGCAGATGATGCGGGAGCTTCGCTTGTCGTCAGTCTGTGAAGAGGCCAGCTGCCCGAATCTGAGCGAATGCTTTAGCCACGGCACGGCCACGTTCATGATTATGGGCGATATCTGCACACGCCGATGTCCGTTCTGTGATGTGGCACACGGCAAACCGTCGCCGCTGGATCAGGAAGAGCCTGAAAATCTGGCCACCGCCGTTGCCAAGCTGGGGTTAAGCTATATAGTCATCACTTCCGTGGATCGAGATGATCTACGCGACGGTGGCGCCAGCCACTTCGATGCGTGTATACGGGCGGTCCGGGAAAAGAGCCCCGGCATTCAGATTGAAGTGCTGGTGCCTGATTACCGTGGTCGAATGCAAAAGGCACTCGATGGAATGGCAGACAATCCACCCGATGTGTTCAACCATAATCTGGAAACCGTGCCGCGACTGTACAAGCAGTGCCGGCCCGGCTCTGATTACGAGTGGTCACTGGATTTACTGGAGAACCACAAGGCGAGATTTCCATCGGTTCCTACTAAATCCGGACTCATGCTCGGGCTTGGCGAAACGATAGATGAGGTAAAACTTGTCATGCAGGATCTGCGCGATCACCAGGTCGACATGCTTACGCTGGGCCAGTATCTGCAGCCGAGCTTGTCACATCTGCCAGTGTCCCGTTTTGTCCATCCCGATGAGTTTGATGAGCTCGCGTTGGTGGGTGATGCGATGGGCTTCTCTCATGTAGCCAGCGGCCCCATGGTGCGCTCCTCGTACCACGCCGATCGGCAGGCTGCCAACGTGATCACAAAGTAGGCATCACTGGCTGGAGCAGCGTTAACGTTCTTCCAGCCAGAACCGTTACCTGTAGCTTGGGGAGAGTAACGGTGCCTGAAGAACTGATAAGCGAACAAGTCAATCACGCGCTTAAACGCGGGCTATTCCAGCAAGCGTTGCCTTCGTTAGCCCTGGGTATGCTGACGGCGTTGCTGTGCGCTCTGTATTTTTTAGGACGGGTACCGGATGCGTGGCTGGCACTCTGGTGTGGTGGAATCGTCCTGACAGGCTTGCTAAGATTACAGGTGTTGATCAAGGCCCGCGGATTAACAGATACCGATTTACCGGTAAAAGCCTATTCGATCCACATGGGCCTAACCGGTACGGTATGGGGTTGCATTGCCATGTTCTGGTCTACCGACATCGAAATGGCTGACCAATTGATCCTGTTCGTATTGCCAACGGTACTGAACCTGTCGATCGTTATTTCTCTGGGCGTCTGGCCGTGGACCTACCGCGCATTTGCCATAGGGTTATATGTTCCCACTTTGGTCATCATGTATTTTATGGCCGACAGTAGCCTGAACAGGCTGTTAGCACCGATGACCTTCTTTTTTCTGGCCTGCATGTTACTGGCAAATCGTTACCAGGCTCAATTACGAGAAACGCTGGAGCTACGAATTAAAAACCAGTTGCTGGTTGACGATCTGAGTCAGCAAAACCACTCATTGATCAAGGCGCGAGATGAGGCGCAGGACGCCTGTAAGACCAAGGATGAATTTCTGGCACGTATGAGCCATGAATTACGCACGCCAATGAACGGTGTACTGGGTATGTCGCGATTGTTGGCTAAAACGCCTTTGCAGGAAGATCAGAAAGCCTACGTGGCTACACTATATTCGTCCGGTGAGAGCATGCTGGCATTGGTCGCAGACCTTCTTGACGCTGCAAGCATGAGCTCAGGCGACACGGTCATAGAACACCATGCCTATGATTTTCGCGAAGTATTGCGCGCTCTGGAACACCAGCATCGAGAGGCGCTCAATGGCATTCCTGTTGAGCTGAATGTTCTGCTGGACGAGGACATACCTCGCTTTCTCATGGGTGATTCACAGCGCGTGTCTCAAATCATATCCAAGCTGTTGAGCAATGCGGTGAAGTTTACGCACAGTGGTGAGATTACTGTGCAAGCCTCTCAAAGTGGAGTGAGATTGCCGCTGGCCAGACGCGATTGCGCAGAGGGGCAACTGATTATCACGGTCAAGGACACTGGTGTGGGCATCCAGCCTGACAAGATCGACAAAGTGCGCGAGCTTTTCTACCAGGCCGAAGGTTGCTCGACACGACGGCACGGCGGTACAGGGCTGGGGCTGTCTATTGTGCAGGTGCTGCTTGAATTGATGAACGGTAAGCTGGATATCAGTAGCGAGCGCGGAATAGGCACGAAGGTTACCATCACGTTGCCGCTGCTTGAGGCGGGTGCACCAGAGCAATCTCCGAACAACAATGCACCCAGCAACATTTCGTCGATCAAGGCAGAGTCTGTTGCGCAAGCAGGTGAACTAGTACAGGTTCTGGTGGCTGAAGATAACCCAGTGAATCAGCTGGTTATAGAGGGTGTTCTAGAGCACTTGGGGTGCCAGGTTATGCTGGCAGAAAACGGTGCCGAGGCTCTGGACGCATTGCAACAACACAGTTTCGACATAGTCTTCATGGACTGCCAGATGCCAGAACTGGATGGTTATCAGGCCACGCGTGAAGCACGCTGGCTTGGCATAACAGTGCCCATAATTGCTGTAACGGCTAGTGTGTTGGCGGGTGATAGAACTCGATGTCTGAATGCAGGAATGGATGACTACGTGGCCAAGCCGTTCAGCGATACGGACATAGAATACATGCTGGACAAATGGGTGGGCGCCCGTCGTCTACAACTCACCGCTTAACACGGTGTTGAGCTCTTTGATGCGTTTCTCGTTGGCCCCGAGATCGGATTTACCCAAGCGAGAGGCGCTGCGTAACTGCACCGATTGCCTGTCATCACTCATCAGAAATTCCACGTCATCGACGAACTGGAGGGTGGCTGAGGTGAATGTAAAGTGCGCGTAAGAACCATCTTGCGACACGAGTTCTGCTCCGGTTTGTGCACCCACTATACTGACGACTTTTTCCATGGTTTTGTCAGGATCGTTGTAAATGGCAACGCGGTCCACCTGCTGCGAGACTCTTGAGGATTCTGTGCCCTGACAATTGGGCATGTCTGGGCAGTCTAGAAGCCGGTTCTCTCCATCACGCTGTTCAAATCCTCCAGCTACGCTGCTGCCCATCTTTGGCATGTAGGTTCTCAGGGCAAACCCTGCAAGCAGAACTATGACAATGACTATAAGCAATTTGGCAATCATGAGCGATGTTGAATTGATGGCGGTGTTTGAAGTGGTGTTTTCGTTTATCTACCGATGTTGACGGTGTGTACGTCTAAGGCGAGATTCGTTGAATAATCCACTGGGTGTCTGATTCGGCACGTTCGAAAATGAATCGATCATGCAAGCGATCGGCTCTACCCTGCCAGAATTCCAGCCTGTGCGGCTTGATCCTATAGCCTCCCCACACAGCGGGGCGTGGAACGTTGCCGTCAGGGTATTGTTTGTGCAACTGCATGACTCGGTCTTCCAGAACCTGTCGATTCTCGACAGGCGCAGATTGCTCTGAGGCTGCTGCACTGAACCGGCTACCTTCAGGGCGTGTGTAGAAGTACTCATCAGCGTCTGCAGGATCCAACTTTTCGACGGTGCCTTCGATTCGCACCTGACGTTCCAGAGCGCACCAGTAAAAAAGCAAAGACGCCTTCGGATTTTCAGCTAACTGGCGGGCCTTGTCACTTTCCTGATAGGTGTACCAGACCAATCCCTGTTCATCGAAATTTTTCAGCAGCACCACTCTGGAATGAGGTTGGCCCTGTGCATCAGCTGTGCTCAACATCATGGCGGTAGCATCCAGAATCTTGTGGTCTCTGGCATCCTGTAGCCACGCTCTGAACTGTTCGGTGGGCGTGTTGGACAGATCAGCACGACGCAAGGTGTCCGCGGAGTAATCGCGTCGCGGCTCAATGAGGTCTGAGCCATCTGCAGGTGTTCTTTTATCAGTCATGTCGTCAGGATACTCCAGATGAAAGGCGACTAGCGCCGACTGCGAGCGCCAGCCAGGCGATAATCAGCAACAAGCCGCCGATAGGTGTAATCATGCCCAGTTTAGTGATTCCCGTGAAAGCCATCGTGTAAAGCGAGCCGGAAAACACCAGCACACCGGCCACAAAGCAGACGCCAGATACCTTCAGCCAGCTGCTGCCGGGGCCTGCGCCGATGTGCAGACTGAGCAGCCCGCAGGCAAGCAATGCTAGAGCATGACCGGCATGGTAGGTAACCGCTGTGTCGTACCAGCCTCTGGCCTGTACGCTTAACACGCCTTGCAGAGCATGTGCACCAAACGCACCGGTCATTACGGCCGTGGCACCGAGCAATGCCGCCACAATTATCATCCACTTGTTCATGGGTTCGTTACACGCTCTGTTACCATTCAAGGCTCGTCACTGTACAGCCAACGCGGAGGCTAGCTATGCCCTCATTCGATGTCGTGTCTGAAGTAGATCAGCATGAGCTCAGCAATGCGGTAGATCATACCCAGAAAGAGATCGGTAACCGGTTCGATTTCAAAGGAACATCAGCCAGTGTGGAACTGGCAGACAAGGTCATTGTTCTCAAGGCGGACAGCGATTTTCAGATTCAGCAAATACACCCGGTGCTGTACCAGAAACTAACCGCACGCAAAATTGATATCGCCTGTCTGGAAGGAGGCAAGGTAGAGAACAGCGGGAAAGGCGTCAAGCAGTCTATGACGGTGCGACAGGGCGTGGATAAGGAGACTGCCAAAAAAGCGGTAGCAAAGATCAAGGAATCCAAGATCAAGGTGCAGGCGCAAATTCAGGGAGAGCAGTTGCGAGTCAACGGCAAGAAACGAGATGATTTGCAAGCCGCTATGGCGCTATTGAAAGCAGCTGAACTCGGGCTTCCATTGCAGTTTCAGAATTTCAGGGATTAGTTTTTTCGCACTGACCAGAGGAAGACAAGGTGAGCCAGCAATTAGGTCTGACCACTCTGGTGGTTCGGGATTACGATGAAGCGATTGATTTTTATGTCAGCAAGCTCGGCTTTTCTCTGATCGAGGATACCGTGCTTGCCGATGAGACGGAGCAGGGCAGCGAAGGCAAAACCGAATCCTCGGATGAGCCGCTGGATGGCACGGCTGCTGTGCAGACCCCCAAACGGTGGGTGGTCATATGCCCTCAAGGTTCCCATTCCCAGCTTTTGCTTGCTCGTGCATCATCGCCGGAGGAGGTGTCCAGAATTGGTAACCAGACAGGTGGGCGCGTGTTTCTCTTCTTGCTTACTGATGGTTTCTGGCGAGACTACAACGCCTATGTGTCACAAGGTGTCGCGTTTGTAAAAGGTGAACCTCGTGTAGAAGCCTACGGCACAGTTGCTGTATTCAGTGATCTCTATGGAAATTTGTGGGATCTGATTGAGCGGGCTTGAGAGTTACCATAACGGCGGAACATCAGACAACACGAGCCCGATGAAGCCAGAAGTCGCTCCCGCGAATGCAGGAACCCATGCCAGTAACACCAAAAAACTACATTTCAGCGGCGTGGCGACCATGAGTTAATGCTGTTCCTGTTAGCCAAGAGTTACTCAGACTTGATTTCACGATACACGTGTAGAGTGAAAACTTAAGGACAGTAATCAGGGGAAGACGTGCTGGTCAGCTGGTTGGTAGTCGGTGTAACCATAGCTGCTATTTTGATACTATACCGACATCAGCCTGTCAAAATAAATTACTCAGGCGGTGGGCATACAGTTCCTTTTTTAAGTCTTTCTCTACGGTCTCGAGCAGAGAAGTAGCATTCGTTTTTTTCTCGAAAACGACCTTTCCCTGCTTTAACCGGATTGAATTCAGAGACGCGGTGACTTAGCCAATCGATAATTTCATCTCTTGCGTAATTCCAAGGATGCGTGTCGTCGAAAGGGCTGGTTTCAAGTGTGTTCACTGCATATTCGATTTCGTTAGGTCTTAGCGTATACCGCTTTAAGAGCTCTAATGCCATGGGAAAAGCAGAATAACCTATAGCATTGGTGAACGAGGTATCCTTGTAGCGGAATTTTTCTAATCCCTCGGGAAATAAATCAACAGACGGGTCGGCCCCATTGTTTAGAAGAAAGAGGAATGCTTCGAAATTCCACATCTCTATAGCGCACACGAGCGGCGTTCTTTGAGTAACATGTGCGTTGTCCCAGAATGCATTGGGTGAAGCGCCGAACTCTACGAGCAACTCTAGTTTTTCTGCATTATGGTGATCTATTGCTGTGCACATTGCATTCTGGTTGAGATTTTTCCCTAATATCGCTTCGGGGTTTGCACCTTGTTCAAGCAGAATTCGGGCTCTCTGGAGATCGTTTTTCGCCAAGCTTTTTATTAGTCCACGATCTAAATTAACGGAGGTATCTGCAATCGTTACACAAGAAATACCCGTCGTAGTAACCAGGAAAAATAATAAAATAACGTTACAGATATTCTGATAGTTGTTCATGATGCGCGATTCATGTTGTAGCCAATTTTTCTATGGACAGTTGTAGACGATGATTGAGTCTAAGACATGGATTACTGCCTCCATAGAGTGCCAGACCAGTGGGAAAAAACCTGGTGAGGATCGGTGTTGTTCGTTCATCCAGGGTATATCAGGGTTAGTAATTTCAGTAGTTTTTCCTGGTGTTTCTTTTATTTCGAAAAAATTGGCATCTGTAGTGGCGTTTTGTAATACGTTTACTGGGTCGGACTTGGTATGCAAGTGATTTATATACTTATCAGAGTCTTTATACTCACTTCCCAAGCCAAGTGAACTTGCGGTTTCAGGTTGTAAAGCAGCAGAGTTGAAAATCGTTGCATTTTTCTTGATGCCAAGTGCTGCTACCGATGCTAACCCACCAGCCAGTGAATGGCCTGCCAGCTCTAGTTGAGAACCCTTGAGCCGATCATTTATATCTCGTGCAAGCTTTATCGCTAGATTGTACTGAACCGTCGTCTGCCCCAACCCCTGCATAATATTATCACCCCAATCTGAAAGATCATCCGTACCTCGAAACACGAGAATGTACTTGTCCTCGCGTGGGTCTTTGTAAAGCTGTGCATCAAAGCCGTTTAGTGAGAACCTCTCTTTGGGAAGCCCAAACTTGGCATCCATCGGCGGAACCAGCTGAAACTTGGGCTCACAACTAAACTTCCCATAAGCACATCTGGATAATTCGGCCATTTCCAGATCTTTCTTCAGGTCAGCACAGCTTTTACCAGCAGGCAACCCGCAGTAGCGGCGGTCTGAGCTGTACCACGGGATTTTCTTCGATCGGCCGCGCAAGGTTGATTGTGTTGCTGTTTGTTGCGGTTCTGCTCGAGCGTAAGCTTCGAGTTCATGCACGACTTCTGCGTAGACAAGGGCGTCTGCACCGCAGGGCTCGTTGCCGGTTGCAAGTGCCAAC
>Ga0209185_1000169_pt1 | contig 98495 bp, 77 predicted proteins | sample SidtaG_2_FD_187425 | JGI IMG/M metagenome (GOLD analysis project Ga0209185, IMG submission 187425) | Marine algal microbial communities from Sidmouth, United Kingdom - Sidmouth_Asex2 metaG (SPAdes) (version 2) | ecosystem: Host-associated > Algae > Red algae > Unclassified | place: Sidmouth... | reverse complement strand
ATATTTAATTCTCACAAGTGAGTTATTAGATGTTACAGAAAATGGAAGCAATCACGTACAAGAATATGCAGATTTTAGATCTACAGAATCTGGAGGATCGTACAAGACTTTTGTATTCCATGTAGAAGACTTATGTGATCAATTTGGCTATGGTATTGCGGGACACTCTTATGGTATAAAGAACTTTAGTAACTATATAAGGACAAAATGGCCAAACTTTAATACTGTTTTACTATTGGGTAAAGGTTTAGATTATACTAATAAAAACAAGCAAACTTTAATCAAGTCGTTCGTTCCTACTTATGGTAAGCCAGGATCAGACAACTTATTATTTTCTGAAGGCGAAAAATCATATCCATTTGTGTCTCTTGGTAGAGTTGCTGTAGCTAATACAACTCAGATAAATGATTACTTGGACAAGGTTAAAGTACATGCAAGATTATCAGATGTAGAGAATTTATCTATAGAGGATAGATTGTGGTTGAAGAATGTCTTGCACCTAAGTGGTGGTGGCCCATCTGAACAAAAGTTACTTTTTAGTTACTTGTCAAGTATGAAGGACTCTATTGAGACCAATTCTTTTGGAGCAGCGGTAAAAACGTATGAGAAAACTTCTAGCGATCCTGTACAAACAACATTATCACAACAAATATTAAACGATATAGATGCAGGAGTATCACTGCTTACTTTCTTTGGCCACTCGTCACAAGGAACTTTAGACTTCAGCATTGAAAATCCTGAAAAATATGACAATTACGGTAGGTGGCCGATCATGTTAGCTATGGGATGTAAGGCTGGTGACCTCAACGCAAACCTTATAAGTCTTAGTGAAAAAATGGTCTTGACTAAAGACTTAGGAGCGATAGCATTTTTTGCTTCTTCTGGTAATGCGTACCCTAATACATTAGCAGACATGGGTAATGAATTCTATAGCCTGATAGGTGGAGAACTTTATGGTGAGCCGATAGGAGAAATTATGAGACAGTTATTAGAAAACCAGTATAATCCTAATAACTACAGATACGTCACATTACATGAGCAGAACACACTACATGGTGATCCGGCTATTCGTTTCTTTTCAGCTCCTGCACCTGATTTTGTTATAGACTTTTCTACGATTACTACTAAGGATGATATAGGCACTCAAGATGACGACATTGAGATCAGTTTTGACATCGTTAATCTTGGTAAAGGAGGCTTACAAGATTCTATGTCTAATTATATCGTCCATAGCTATGGAGATGATAAAAATGATACTCTATATTTTAATACTATAACACCTTTTAATAGGACGACAGTGAATTTGACCCTAGCTAACCCTGGATTAGCAAGTGTAGGAAAAAATACAATAAACATCGTATTAGACTATGATAAAAAACATGAAGAATATCCTAACCCTATCGCGGAAGAAAACAATGATTTAAAGTTAGCATATAACAATGAAGGCTACTGTTTCTTTGTATTTGATAACAGTGCTTTACCAATATATCCGACAGAGTTTGCAATCGTCCATGAGCAGGGAATTACGCTTAAGGCTTCTGCGGGTAATGCATTTGCAGGAGAACAGACTTACACATTAGAGATTGATACAACAGAACTATTCGATAGTAATCTGAAGATGACAACGGATGTAGTTTCTGCTCCAGGACTTATAGAATGGAATCCTAATATTCAATATCAAAACGAAGTCGTTTATTACTGGAGAATCATACCTAAAGATGTAGAGAATACAATATGGAACACAAGTTCATTCGTATACTTAGATGATGGTGCAGACGGATGGAACCAGAGTCATTTTTATCAATGGCTTAAGGATGACTATCAGACTTATGAGATGAGTCCAGCGAGCAGAAATTTTACATTTGCTGATAATATTGCAGATTATAAAGTAACGAATATACAGCATAATGGGAGTGGTACAGAAAACCCAAAAGTTGTTGCTCAAAATGATCCACAAGAATACTTAGAGTTTATCGGTGACGGTAACATTAAGGCTGGGGTTTACATCACAGTGATAGATGGCAAGACAGGATTACCTTGGAAGAATCAGCCAGTACCATCTTCACTATATGGAAGTATTGTAGGTTCATCGTGGGCTACCGATAGATTCTTTTTCCCTTATTGGACAAGGACTTCTGAAGAGAGAGAATTGGCGATGACATTATTAGAAGATATTATTCCAGATGGTCATTATATCGTTTTTTATACTGTACAAAGATCTGATGTTTCTTTTGAAGCAGATTATCAACCTGAAGAGTGGGCTGATGATGCATCAGTAGTTGGTAGAGATTTGTTTTCAATCTTAGAGAGTAATGGTGCAACGAATGTAAGAGAATTAGCCAATGGTGCTAAGCCATATATTTTTGCATACCGTAAAGGTGACCCTTCTTGGACTCCTAAAGAAATAATCGCCAATACAATTAATGATCGTATAGAGTTAGAATTCACAATTATCGGTGCTTGGGATGAAGGAACCGTACAATCGACAACAATAGGTCCTGCCCAAGAATGGGATAAATTATTGTGGGGATTAGATGATATTGATTCTGCTGAAGATAGCCTCAAATTAGATATAATAGGAATAGATGTAAATGGTAATGAAGTTGTTCTATTTGAGAACGTAAATAGTTTTGAATTTGATCTTTCAAGTATTGATGCAGATCAGTACCCTTACTTAAAATTAAATCTTTATTCTAATGACTCTACTTCAAGGACTTCAGCACAGATGGAATACTGGAGAATATTGTATGCCGCTATACCAGAAGCGGTGCTGAATACAACAGAGAAGTTTGTCTTTAATAATGACACCCTTCAGATAGGTCAGCCTATGATGTTAAGCACAATTGCGACTAACATCACAGAGACTGATATGGATAGTCTATTAGTTAAGTATACTATCGTAGATGCAAGCAATAATGAAATTACTGAGTACAAAAAAGCAGCTCCGCTTAAGGGAGGGTCTTCGGTAGATATAGACTATGAGTATCAGACGGCTGATCTTAATGGCTTACATCAATTCAGAGTTGAGATTAATCCAGAAGAAGATCAACGAGAACAATATGACTTTAATAATTTAGGAATTATAGATTTCACGGTTTTAGGTGATAAAATTAATCCACTTTTAGATGTCACTTTTGATGGCATGCATATTATGGACGGTGACATTGTATCTCCTACTCCTAACATTTGTGTAACATTAAGAGATGAGAGCGATCAGTTTTTTATAGATGACATTTCTAATTTTGACTTAGCATTACAGGCGCTTCCTGATCCACAATCTTATCCAGTGGATCTCTCAGCAAGTGATGTTATTTTCACTCCTGCAGATTCGACTAATGAATTTGCTAAGTTGCAATTCTTACCGGATTTAGAATCAGGAGAATATATTCTATATGTACAAGGATCGGATTCTTCAGGCAATTTGTCAGGAGATCAAGAGATACAGATCCGGTTTGAGGTTATAAAAGAATCTTCTATCACGAATGTATTAAATTATCCCAATCCGTTTTCGACGTCTACACAGTTCGTATTTACACTGACAGGCTATGATGTGCCAGATGTATTCACTATTCAGATTATGACCTTATCTGGTAAAGTTGTCAAGGAGATAACTAAAGAAGAGATGGGTAACATAAGAATAGGTGTCAATAGGACTGATTATAAGTGGAATGGAACTGATGAGTTCGGTAATAAATTAGCCAACGGCGTATATATCTATAGGGTTCTTACTTCACATTCTGATGATGAGGAGATTAAGCATCTTAATAATCAAAGTATTGATAGCTTCTTCACTAAAGGTTTTGGTAAGTTGGTTATTATGAGATAGAAGACTATTCCGTAAAAGAAATAAGATATTGATGGGGAATATTGCAGACATGCAGTATTCCCCATTCTCTCTTTTAGGGAGTATATAAGCACATATAATTAAAAAATTATGAAAGTAAAATCCTTTTAAAACATTTATTATAACTTTATGTAGAGCAGATACCTAATATTTGATGTAGATTCTATAGCATAGATTCGTTTTATACATTAGAAAAGTCACTAGCCAGAGAGTTATTAGCATAGTAGCTAAGAGAAATTAATTACAAGTCTAAATTGTATTTGTAGATTATTTTTTAAAGTCCAGAACAAGAGACGTCTTTCTAAAACTTGAAGTAATGGGAAAATGTATTATTTATTTTTTTTTGACTTTATTGTCATCGCCTTTGTCATCTCAGATGCTCATAGATGGTCAGACCTTGTATGGGAATGAATGGGTAGATTATAACAAAACTTATATTAAAGTTACTCTCGATCAAGCTGGTATATATAAAATAAAATATGACGATTTATTGTCAGCTGGTATGCCCGCCGGAGTCCTTGGCTCAGGAATCCAAGTGACACATATGGGTAATCAACTGCCAAGTATTGTCTCTTCAGATATAGCATGGAATAATGAAGATTTCATTATTTTCTATGGAGAGAAAAACAAGGGAGCAATGGATGCCTTTTTCTATGAGAATCCGGAAGAAGATCAACTTAACCCTAAGTATAGTCTATATACTGACGATAGCAGTTACTACATCTCTTGGGGACATACCAGTGATACTGCCATTCGATATACGGAATTAGATAATAATATCGCAGGTACTAACTTTATAAAGAAAGAATTCTACTTACATAAAGAAGAATTAGTATTATCAGATAGGGCATGGAGTCCACCTTCAATTGATCCAGAAATTAGTTATTCCTCGTTTAAGACGACAGAAGGTTTCGCAGATGTAATGACGAGAAAGCACGACTTTATATTACCTATAACCAACCTATCAAAAGGCACAACGGCAATTTTACATTATAGAATAGGCACTAATCCTGCTGATCATAATATACAGGTTTACTTTAATGATATTCTTGTAGAAAATGAAGCAGTATCAGGCAAAAAGGTTATAGATAAGAATCATGAAATAAACTTGCAAGATTTAAAGCCTAATTCAAAATTGACTTTTGAGGCTTTCAGAGATTCAGACCTATACAATGTTGCATCTGTTTCCATAATATATCCGAGAGAGACAGATGCTATGAATCAATCTTTGTTACGATTCCGTATGCAAAAAAATACAGCTAACAATTATTATGAAATCGAGAACTTTAATCAAGGTAACACTAACTATGTACTCGACGTGACCAACCATAGAGTTATCACACCTGAGTTGACTGGAAGCACAGCTAAGTTTTTATTTGAAAGTTCTGGTCCGCAGGAAAGTATTGTATATTTATTGAACGAGACGAACCTTCTAAGTCCTAAGTCCCTTGAGGAAAAGAAGTTCCAAAACATTGATGATTTAGACGTCGAATATCTAATTCTGACGAGTGTATTTTTAGATGTCGATGATAACGGCAATAATTATGTTCAAGAATATGCAGACTTTAGATCTTCACAATTAGGTGGATCATATAAGACTCACGTATTGCATGTAGAAGACCTATATGATCTATTTGGTTATGGGGTTACAGGCCACTCTTATGCCATGAAAAACTTTAGTAATTACATAAAAACAAAATGGCCTGATTTTAATACGGTCTTATTATTGGGTAAAGGACTTGATTACACAAATAGAAATAAGCAAACTTTGATTAATTCCTATATCCCAACTTACGGTAGACCAGGATCTGATAACTTAATGTTTTCTCAGGATACGTTACCTTATCCATTTGTATCCATAGGAAGAGTGGCAGCTAATAACCCTCGGCAGATTAGAGATTATTTAGATAAGGTAAAAGTTCATTCGAGGATATCTGATGTTGAAAATCTAAATATAGAAGATAGACTTTGGTTAAAGAATGTGATACACTTAAGCGGTGGAGGTGGCGTTAATGAGCAAGAGGTATTGTTTAATCATCTAGGACGGATGAAAGATACAATCGTAACTAATTCTTATGGTGCAAGCGCTACCACTTATAGAAAAACATCAAGTGATCCAGTAGTGACATCGCTCTCTCAACAAATCTTAGAAGACATTTATGCAGGTGTATCAATGCTTACATTTTTTGGACATTCATCACAAGGAACATTTGATTTCAGTATAGAAGATGCAGATAAGTATGATAATTATGGTAGGTGGCCAGTAATGTTAGCCATGGGCTGTAAAGCTGGCGATGTCAACGCCAACCTTGTAAGTCTAAGTGAACAGATGGTACTTACTAAGGATTTAGGAGCTATTGCCTTTTTTGCATCTTCAGGAAATGCATACCCTCCTATGCTTGCTGAGATGGGATTAGAATATTATAGTCTTTTAGGGGGAGAATATTATGGAAAGCCTATAGGAGAAACTATGAGACTGGTTTTAAAAAACCAGTATAGACCAAATAACTTAGCTTATCTCACTTTACATGAACAAAATATTCTACATGGTGACCCAGCAATAACTCTATTTTCAGCTCCTGCACCTGATTACGTAGTAGATTTTTCCACAATTGTAACTAATGATGATATTGGGACTCAAGATGAAAATATCGAAATCAGCTTTGATGTTGTCAATCTAGGTAAAGGAGGAAAACAGGACTCTATGTCTAATTTTATAATACATAGCTATGGTACCGATAGGAACGACACCCTTTACTTTAATACCATAACGCCTAACAATAGGACAACAGTTAATTTGACTCTAGCTAACCCAGGCTTAGATGGCACAGGGAAAAACACGATTAACATTGTATTAGACTATGATAAGAAACACGATGAATATCCTAATCCTATAGCAGAAGTAAACAATGATTTAAAGTTAGCGTATAACAACGAAGGCTATTGTTTTTTTGTATTTGATAACAGTGCTTTTCCTATATATCCGACAGAGTTTGCAATCGTCCATGAGCAAGGAATTACGCTTAAGGCTTCTGCGGGCAATGCATTTGCAGGAGAACAGACTTATACAATAGAGATTGACACAACAGAATTATTCGATAGTAATCTGAAGATGACAACGGATGTAGTTTCTGCTCCAGGACTTATAGAATGGAGTCCTAATATTCAATATCAAAACGAAGTCGTCTATTACTGGAGAATCATACCTAAAGATGTAGAAAATACAATATGGAACACAAGCTCATTCGCATACTTAGACGATGGTGCAGACGGATGGAACCAGAGTCATTTCTATCAATGGCTTAGGGATGACTATCAGACTTATGAGATGAATCCAGCGAGCAGAAATTTTACATTTGCTGATAACACTGCAGATTTTAAGATAAGAAATTTAGTTTTTAATGGATCGGGTACAGAATTACCAGTATTTGTTGCGCAGAACGATCCTCAACAATACTTAGAGTTTGAAGGTGATGGAAATATAAAAGGAGGCGTATATATTGCGGTCATAGATAATGAGACAGGAGTGCCATGGAAAAACTTTCGAGCTCCTAATTCTTTGTACGGGAGTCTATATGGATCCAATTTTCCATATCGATTTTTCTTTCCTTACTGGACAAGGACAACGGAAGAAAGAGATCTAGCAATGACTTTATTAGAAGACATAGTTCCGGATGGAAATTATATTGTTTTCTATACAGCACAGCGTTCAGATAGAGTATTTGATGCAGATGCTCAATCAGAAGAATGGGAAGCTGACGGGGCGATATTAGGTAGAGATCTATTTTCTATTTTAGAAAAAAATGGGGCTACTAAAGTTAGAGAATTATCTAGTGGTTCTAAGCCATATATATTTGTCTATAAGAAAGGAGATCCATCATGGACACCTTTAGAAGAGATAGCCGACAATATAGATTCTAAAATTGAGTTAGAATTTACCGTAGTAGGAAAATGGAATGAAGGTGTTATTGAGTCTACCACTATAGGTCCTGCTCAAGAATGGGATAAATTATTGTGGGACTTGGATGAAATAGATTTTGTTGAAGATTCTATTAATCTAAATATAATTGGGATAGACGGAGCTGGTAATGAAGTGCTCCTATTTGAAGGTGTCGATAACTTTGAATTTGATCTTTCAAGTATCGATGCACAACAATACCCGTATCTGAAATTGAATTTATATTCAAGTGATGAGACAACTAGGACTTCAGCACAGATGGAATACTGGAGAGTACTGTATGCCGCTATACCAGAAGCGGTGCTGAATACAACAGAGAAGTTTGTCTTTAATAATGACACCCTACAGATAGGTCAGCCTATGATGTTAAGCACAATTGCGACTAACATCACAGAGACTGATATGGATAGTCTATTAGTTAAGTATACTATCGTAGATGCAAGCAATAATGAAATTACTGAGTACAAAAAAGCAGCTCCGCTTAAGGGAGGGTCTTCGGTAGATATAGATTATGAGTATCAGACGGCTGATCTTAACGGCTTACATCAATTCAGAGTTGAGATTAATCCAGAAGAAGATCAACGAGAACAATATGACTTTAATAATTTAGGAATTATAGATTTCACGGTTTTAGGTGATAAGATTAATCCACTTTTAGATGTCACTTTTGATGGCATGCATATTATGGACGGTGACATTGTATCTCCTACACCTAACATTTGTGTAACATTAAGAGATGAGAGCGACCAGTTTTTTATAGATGACATTTCTAATTTTGACTTAGCATTACAGGCGCTTCCTGATCCACAATCTTACCCAGTGGATCTCTCAGCAAGTGATGTTATTTTCACTCCTGCAGATTCAACTAATGAATTTGCTAAGTTGCAATTCTTACCGGATTTAGAATCAGGAGAATACATTCTTTATGTACAAGGGTCGGATTCTTCAGGCAACTTATCAGGAGATCAAAAATTAGCAATTAGGTTTGAGGTTATAAAAGAATCTTCTATTACCAATGTATTAAATTATCCTAATCCGTTTTCGACGTCTACACAGTTCGTATTTACACTGACAGGGTATGATGTGCCAGATGTATTCACTATTCAGATTATGACCTTATCTGGCAAGGTTGTCAAGGAGATAACTAAAGAAGAGATGGGTAACATAAGAATAGGTGTCAATAGGACTGATTATAAGTGGAATGGTACTGATGAGTTCGGTAATAAATTAGCCAATGGCGTATATATCTATAGAGTTCTTACTTCACATTCTGATGATGAAGAGATTAAGCATCTCAATAATCAAAGTATTGATAGCTTCTTCACTAAAGGTTTCGGTAAGTTGGTTATTATGAGATAGCAGACTATTCCATAAAAGAAATAAGATATTAATGGGGAATATTGCAGAGATGCAGTATTCCCCATTTTTATTTTTTTAGGCAAGACAATTTGTATTTCATATTCTTATATTCACAGACGAATTAAGTAATTAGGTGATCAAGAAATAACAACAATTAATTGAAAGAAATCACTTCAAATAATATCAGTAAATGGGGATTGTATGCAGTGATTGCATTATTTTCTATTTATATTTTATGGCTTAATATTATTTCTCCTTTTTTGTGTGGAGACGATTTTATTTTTCAACTCAAGATTCCTGCAGATGGCGTTATTGGTTCTGAGAGCATTCAATCTCTATCAGATCTTATAGAGTCTCAGATTAACTTCTATAAGAATTATCACTATAGAATTATCAACCATACTGTTCTCCAAATTATACTCCTTCTTCCACCTATTGTTTTCGATGTATTAAATACATTTATATTTTTATTGTTACCATGGGTAATACTGAAAATTAGTAAGCCGCAATTACCATTTCAATACTTGACTAAGTATGTAACAATTCTTCTTTTTATTTGGATTTTTCATTTCAGTTTAGGTTGGTGTTATTTTCCTGTTACTGGTGCATTGAACTACACGTGGATGCTTATACCACAACTATGGTTCCTTGCGCTTATCTTAGAATATCGAGAAGGACACCAACATAAATGGTCCCTTATAATATTGGCTTTAGTTAATTCTATGGCTAATGAAAATGTATGTGTCAGTTTATTTTTATTGACGCTTTGGATCTTATGGGAGACACGCAATAAAAAAGATAATACGCTTTATATTTGCTTAGCAATTATGGTACTTGGTGGGATTTTTATGCTAAGCTCTCCATCAGTTGGTAAGAGACTTGCTACTCAGGGGCATCGTGATGCTGGCTTTGTGCAACATCTTTTAGAATACGGAAGACGTGTCATTTATTATTGTATTCGCTACAGTCCGATTTTCTTTTTATTAATTATTGGTGGTAAGAATAAAGTTACTTTGAGAAGTAAAGAGATTTTACTTTTTACAGTATTTCTGATTGCAACCGGCATTATGATTATTGTACCTCTTTTTGAGCCAAGATCAGCAGTTTTCGGGTTCTTCGTTTTATTAATGATGGCGATGTCACTTGTTAATAATGCTCACTTCAAACCTTTAGGAATTATTATACTTGTTGTAGTGTCTTTTTATCTATGTATATCTAGAGCACCCGCATTTCTTTCATTGCAAAAGAACTATAAACTCAATCATGAAATTCTTAGTAACAAGTCCGGAGCAGACCAGGTAAGAATACATAAGTACTGCGATGTCACTACTCATGACTATATATTATGCCAAGAAGTAAGTGAGGATCCTAAGTATTTTGATAATAAAACTGTAGCGGCTTTTTATGGTGTCAATGCGGTTTCTCTCAAGGACGATTATGTCATAGATAAGCATAGAGAGAAAGTATATAAAAGTATTGAATCTGATCTGGCATATTTAGATCAGTATGATTCTATCGAGATAGATGGTAATACAGACTTACTAAATAAAGTGTCAGGACAAGGCTTAGATGTTATTATCCAAAGTAATAGTAAAGAGGCTGATGATAGTTTTTATATTTTCAGAGCTTGTAGAAAAGGATCATTAAAGCATTTATTAGTGTCATTATTTCCGAAGGGTCTTCAATTATATTTTTTAGACTATGCTGAAGATCTAACTAAGAGAAGTCAAGAGAAACTTCAAATTAGAGAATACTCTTATAATTATAATCTCATACTCGATGCTGATAAGTATAGCTATATCTTGATCTCAAAATATTCATTTGAAAAGCATTCTCCAGACGGAATAATTTTCAAACTCGATTTAGAATAGTTATTAACTCTTATTAAGAAGATGTAACAGTGCATCACTATAAAATTTCTGCGTCCAGTTTGTATATCTAAACCTCTGATATTTGCCCCACATCGGAAGAGATGAGGGAACTGCGCCTTTATTGAAGCCGAATGATCTTTGTGATTTAATAACGGGAGATAACAGTGTTGTGATTAGTTGTATATATTTTGGCGTATCGAGTTTTAATGCAATTAGGGCAAATTGTAGATTTCCGGCGACACATACAAAGCCTTTATCAGGTTCCCAATCTTGGTTGTAAGAGCCGAGTAATTTTTCATCCCGTACAATAATTTCTTGTATCTTATCCATGTACTTTTCTACAATAGAAAATATGTCAGATCGGCTTGAAAGAATACTACATTCTAAGAGTCCCCTTACAGTGTATGCCATTGTATGTGTAAGTGCTTTTACTTGTCCGTCAAAACTTGTGTCAGGGAAGCTTAGATTTTTATTTTGACTTTTGATTATTCTCTCTATACCATTTACAACGTCTGATGAATGTTCTAATTCAAGAACATTAGAAGCCTCTAACATCGGCCAAAACACTCTGGTATAATAACTTGGGTTATATGATTTTTTATAATTATAGTTAAGAAATATGCCTTGAGTATTTAAGTTTGAATTTAGCCAGTTTAATGACTTTGTAACCATATCAAGAATAACATCGGAAGGTGAATATTGGTATAATCTGCAGAGTCCAAGAAGGATTTGAGCTGTATCGAATATTATTGGCTGACGGTTGCTTTCTTTCTGAAAGAATGACCCATCAGTGTTTTGGATACTTGAAAAGAATTTTATTTGATGATTAGCAAGTTCTAAGAACCGCTCACTCTGAGAATGCTCGTATGCTTTCAGCAAGGTAATAAGTAGATATCCTGTAGTCTCAGGATACGTTGTGGATTTAAAGCCTAATCCATTTTTATATGAATATGAACCAAGGTTATTGTTATAATCAAAGCTCTTAGTTATCCATGCCAGATTCTTAGAAAGTGATTCTTCTAAATGTGATCGACCTCCTAACTGTGATATAATATCACCAATCAAGGAAAGGTAATTTTTTGAATTTTGTAATGAATTTTAGAAGCGGACTATTAATTTTCCATACTTTATAATGTGGTGTTAATTGTCCTCCAAATGCACGAAAGAAATATTCTACAGACTTTATCATACTTCCCTCAAAATCAAAAATAGGTGTATTACAATTTTTGATACTATCCCAGAGTAGATAGGAGAGTGCACCACTATCTTTTTTTTCTGAAAGATAATAACCAGCTACATAGTAAGTTGAGTAAGTGTCTTTTGTCATTAATGTTGCTGCCAGTATTTTGTTAGATTCTACATCTACACTAGCTCTAATTTCACAAGTTCCTTTTTTATTTAAGGTATCATATGCTTTAGAGAGTATCGTTTTATTAAATGGAACTGCTTTACCTTTTATCGCAAATGCTTTCTCACAATGAGCCCAGAAAGTATTAAAATCTATACTGATAATCTTAGTCAGGTTTATGGCTTTTCGGATTTTATTTCTCGTCTTAGTTTTTAATTGACTCCAGAGTTCTTCTTCTGATTTGTTTTGGATATCTATGAGGTAGGTATATCGAGTTGATGTATTATAACCTGCCCATATTTGGGGCATGTTATTAGTTATTTGTGGAGCATATTGTTGATAATAAAGATCGTGACTTGGCAACTGAGCAAGCAACTTATTTACAACATTATTTTCAAATGAAATTTTTGAATGTGTTTTAGGTTTGTCTTTATAGTTAAGGTATATGCCGTTATAGAAAGTTTGAGGCGGCATAAGTATCAGAGTGAATCCCTTATACTTCCTCATGTGATAGACGAGAATGCCTTCGAGCTCATGGTCAGCATCTTCTGAGATTATAACATCCCACGTACCTTTTATACATGCAATATCCATCCATTCGGGGGAGAACTGCATGGGTATATTGTAAGCATTATAAAGCTGTCTGTATTTCTCTTTACTATCGATCTGTCAGTAATTTAGATCAAAGTAAACAAAAGAAAATTTAAATTACCATACAAGCAGCAACTGTGTTGTTAGTTCCTTCATCTATTAATATCATACTGCCTGTTATTCTGTTTTTTCGATAGGGGTCTACAAAAATTGGTTTTGTAGTTCTGAGAACGACTCTTCCAACATCATTCATTCCTATGTTGTGGTCATCCTGCTCCCTATGTAGGGTATTGATATCTAATTTATAGCGTATCTCTTTTACGATACACCTTATATTTTGAGTAGTATGCATAAGTGCATATTTGCCATTAGGGTTAAGAGACTTCTCCCCATCGAACCATACAAGCATGACTTCGATATCTTGCGTTACTTCTGGAGAATTATTAACTCTAACAATCATATCTCCTCTACTCAAGTCATAATCATCTTCAAGTAATATTGTAACTGATTCTGGGGGATACGCTTCATCTTGCTCTCCTGCAGGACCTTGAATTTTAGCCACCTTAGAAGTAAATCCAGAAGGTAAAAGCATGACTTCATCACCTTTCTTAAATATACCTCCAGCGATTCGACCAGCATAGCCACGATAATCGTGATATTCTTCTTTGTAAGGCCTTATTACAAATTGCACAGGGAATCTTGAGTCAATATAATTGTGGTCACTTGCTATGTGTACGTTCTCAAGATAATACATCAGTGTGGGTCCGTCAAACCATGTAGTCTTCTCAGACCTATGTACAACATTATCACCGAGTAATGCAGAGATAGGAATAAAGTGGACATCTATAACGTCTAACTTGGCTGCAAATTTTTCGAAGTCATCTTGGATTTTTTTATAAACGGCTTCATCATAATCGACAAGATCCATCTTGTTGATACATACTACGATATGAGGTATCTGAAGAAGAGAAGCAATGATTGCATGTCTCTTCGTTTGCTCTACAACTCCTTTTCTTGCATCTATAAGAACTAATGCAACATTAGCCGATGATGCACCCGTAACCATATTACGTGTGTACTGAATATGACCAGGTGTATCAGCGATAATGAATTTCCTGCTTGGTGTGGCAAAGTATCTATAAGCAACATCGATAGTTATCCCTTGCTCCCGCTCACTTTTGAGTCCATCAGTTAGGAGTGCAAGATTTATGTCTTCTCCTCGTCGCTCACTTGCAGCTTTTATCTGCTCGTATTGGTCTTGGTATATAGACTTACTATCGTAAAGTAATCTTCCTATAAGAGTGGACTTACCATCATCTACAGATCCTGCAGTTGTAAATCTTAATAACTCGCTATTTATATCTTGGCTCATGCCTTAATGCTCTTTTTTGGTGATGATAATTTTTTTTTAGAAATAACCTTTCTTCTTTCTGTCTTCCATACTTGTCTCACTTCTTTTATCGTCAGTTCTTCCACCTCTTTCGGTCATTCTTGTTGTTGCGACTTCTTCTATTATTTGTTCTACAGTAGAAGCATCAGACTTCCAAACACCAGTACAAGTAACATCACCTATGGTACGACATCTTACGGTTTCTTTGTATACTTTTTCTCCAGGCTTCTTATTTATAAAACCACAATCTGCGAGTAATACACCATCTCTTTCGATGACGTCTCTTTCATGAGAAAAATAAAGAGAAGGCAATTCTACTTTCTCTGCAGCGAGATACTGCCATACATCTAATTCTGTCCAGTTACTGATAGGAAATATTCTGAAGTGTTCTCCTATGTTATGTTTGCCATTAAAAAGATTCCATAATTCTGGTCTCTGATTTTTAGGGTCCCATTGTCCGAACTCGTCTCTATGTGAGAAAAATCTTTCTTTAGCTCTTGCTTTTTCTTCATCACGTCGAGCACCTCCCATGGCGGCATCATATTTTCCTGCTTCCAAAGATTCTAAGAGCACGGCCGTCTGTAAGCCATTGCGACTTGCATTGACACCTTTTTCTTCTACGACTAATCTCTTATCGATAGCATCTTGTACAGAACCTACGATTAACTTTGCACCCAATTTTTCTACGAGGGCATCTCTATATGCTATAGTTTCTGGGAAGTTATGTCCAGTATCTATATGTAATAGTGGAAATGGAATACGTGCAGGAAAGAAGGCCTTATAAGCTAAGTGTACTATAAGGATAGAGTCTTTACCACCAGAGAACATAATTACTGGATTCTCAAATTGAGAAGCAACTTCTCTGAGAATGAATATTGACTCTGATTCGAGTTCTTTTATATGGTTTAAATTATAATTCATGCTAATTAACTTAGTGAAATATATGGGAGCAAAAATTTAAAAACTTTCTCTACTGATGAGCTAATATCCTGATTTTCAGTTAAAACCTCTAAATCTGGTGTTTTAGGCGACTCGAATGGAGAATCAATCCCTGTAAATCCTTTGATGGCGCCAGATCGGGCCTTAGCATACAAGCCTTTGACATCGCGAGATTCACAGACATGTAATGGAGTATTGATAAAAACTTCTAAAAAATTACTTTCTCCAATTATTTTCTTGGCTGATTGTCTGATATTAATAGTAGGGCTGACAAAGCTATTAATACAAATGATACCGCTATCTAAGAAAAGCTTAGATACTTCAGCAACTCGTCTTATATTTTCTTGCCTGTCTTCGAGACTAAAATCCAGGTTATTATTGATGCCTACACGTGTATTATCCCCGTCAAGTAATTGAGAAAAATAACCGTGTTCAAATAGTTTTTTTTCTAAGCCTTCAGCAATTGTGCTTTTTCCAGACCCAGATAAGCCTGTCATCCAAATAACAACAGCTTTTTGATTAAGAAATTGCTGTTTTTCCTTTCTACCAAGAATTTTATTGAAAATAGGATGTATGTTTTCCATGCTATAAAAATAGCTAATTGTAGAGAATATTATAGGTCTCTAAGAGCTCATGATATCGCTGAATATTTTTCGGATAAGAATAATGCCTATTGCAAGAACACCACCTATTAACCCTCCTAAGAGGAAGTAAAATATTCTGGACTTATTAACAGGAACTAATGGAAGAATGGGTTTATCGATAGCTTGAATATATGGAGTACTATTTCCTAATGTTAGCTCTGCAATTTGTTTTTGTTTTTCAGCCTCTCCTAACATGAGTTGTAGGCGTCTTTCATTTTCTACTAGTTTTTTTGAAGGCAGTAGATCTTGGCTTCTGAACAGATCTTGATTGGTATCGCTATTTCTTGCGATTCTGTATTGAGTATTATTAAGCTCAGTAGAAATAGAGTCGTATTTCGACTTTATAATGGCGTAATCTGACTTTTGTTTTTCGGTAGATTTTTCGATATAATATGTACTTAAGTTATCGTACATGCTATTGACAAGATGAATAGAAAGTTGTGGGTCAGAAGTCGTCATTGAGAAATTCATAATACCTGTTATCTCAGAATAGGTACTTTGAAATCTTGCGCCTTTCATATGCTTTCCTACCATAACTTGATGCAATGCTTTAAGAGCTTTGTTTTCCTTGAGAGAAAAGTTCTCCAAAGAATCTTCGGCAAACCTAAAACCTTTAAGGCTTAAGCTATCTTCCGATGCTAAGAAAGAGAGCCAACCACCGTTAGCCCATTCTCCTGCGTATTCTAATGATTTAATTAGATGGTTAGCTAAGTAATCTTTGTTGTTATGTAATTCTATCTGATCAAATAATGCATTCTGAGTGATTCTCCTTGTTCTTGATAGCTCGATAATCTTATCAAGATTGGACTCAGAACCTCCAGCACCTAAGCCGAACTGACCCAGCATGGCACTGATACCGCCTAGCCCACCTGATTCATCTTCATTTAACATATAGCTGAGATCAGCTCTATACTCAGGCTTTATGTTAAAGTTGAAAAAGAGAAATAAAAAGGCAAAACCAAATCCAAATATGCATATCATCAGCCAACGACTCTTTATAGCAGAGATGTAAGTAAGTAGCTTGAGGAATAATTCCTTAAGCGACATGTCGGAAGAGGTGTGTGTGGGCATAATATAAAATTACAAATTACTATGACATTAGATGTCCTAATAATTTTTTGGCTTCATCTAAGCTTATGTTTTTACGTTCTGCATAATCAACAACTTGATCTTCTCCTACCACATTTATACCAAAATACTTACTGTCAGGATGTGAGAAATACCAGCCACTTACAGAAGCTGCAGGATACATAGCATAAGATTCTGTAAGGGAAATATTTACATTATTCTGGACATTAAGTAGGGAGAATAACTTCTGTTTCTCAGAATGTTCTGGACAAGCAGGATACCCTGGTGCCGGTCGGATACCTTTGTATTTTTCAGAAATTAGATCATCGTTGCTTAATGACTCCTTAGAATCATATGCCCATAATTCTCTTCTTACTAAGAGGTGCATTCTTTCTGCTAATGCCTCTGCTAACCTATCAGCTATAGCTTTAAGTAATATGGCAGAATAATCGTCATGCTTATCTTCAAAGTGCTTAACCCACTTTTCTATTCCTATGCCTGCGGTAACCGCAAATGCACCCATGTAGTCAGTGACACCTGATTCTTCTGAAGCAATAAAGTCAGAAAGACTGTAGTAAGGAAGTCCATCTGCTTTTTTGACTTGCTGCCTCATCTGGTGCAGTTGCATGAATGGTACACCATTACCTCTATGCAGATGTATAGAATCTGTAGTGTCAGAGTATGCTGGAAATATTCCAACGGCAGCCTTAGCCGTGAGCCACTTTTCATCTATAATTCTACGCAACATACTCTGTGCATCATTGAATAGCTTCTTAGCCTCTTCACCCACAACTTTATTATCGAATATCTGAGGGTACTTACCCTTCAGCTGCCAGCTTATAAAGAATGGTGTCCAATCAATATAATCTGACAATTCTTCTATAGAGTAATTTTCAAAATATTTAACCCCAGTAAATTTTGGATTAGGTGGGGTATAGTTATTCCAATTGATTTCAAACTTGCGACTTCTTGCTTGTGCAATAGGTAGAAGCTTTTTTGTTTTGGCATTGGCAGCCCTTTTTACTCTTAAGGTATCATAGGCTGTTTTTATGCCAGAAGTATAAGCTAAAGTTTTTGCTTTGTCCTCAGATAATAACTCTGAAGCGACACCTACACTTTTAGATGCATCTAGGACATGTATAACTGGTCCAGTATATGCGGGGTCTATTTTTAATGCAGTATGTGTTTTAGATGTTGTAGCCCCTCCGATAAGTAAAGGTATCTTAAGATTCTGTCTTTCAAGTTCTGAAGCTACATATACCATCTCATCAAGCGATGGAGTAATAAGACCACTTAGACCTATGATGTCTACACTTTCTGCGATAGCTGTAGAGATAATCTTCTCTGCAGAGACCATAACTCCGAGATCAACGATGTCATAATTATTACAAGCTAATACAACACCGACGATGTTTTTTCCTATATCATGGACATCACCTTTGACAGTAGCCATGAGAATTTTTCCTTTACTACTTGAGCTAAGACTATCTTTTTCATCTTCTATGAATGGTGTAAGATACGCAACGGATTTTTTCATCACACGAGCACTCTTTACAACCTGTGGTAAGAACATCTTTCCTTCTCCGAATAGATCACCGACGACATTCATACCGTCCATCAATGGTCCCTCGATGACATGTATACTTTTGTCATGCATTTTTCTTGCTTCTTCTGTATCTTCTATTATGAAGTCATCGATTCCTTTGACAAGAGAATGTTCTAATCGCTTGACCACATCTTGTTCTCTCCATGAGAGATCTCGCTCAAGTTTTTTACCACCACCTTTTACTCTTGATGCATAGTCTAATAGATCATCTGTCGCAGTATCTTTCTTATTAAATAATACGTTCTCTACTAAGCCTAATAGTTCTTTAGGGATTTCTTCATAGATTTCCATCATACCAGCATTAACAATACCCATATCCATACCTGCTTTAATAGCGTGATATAGGAATACCGTATGCATGGCTTCTCTCACAACATTATTACCTCTGAATGAGAATGAGATATTACTGACTCCTCCACTTATAAGTGCTCCTGGACATTGTTCTTTTATCTGTCTAGTCGCTTCTATAAAGTTAATAGCATACTCGTTATGTTCTTCTATACCAGTTGCCACCGCAAATATATTGGGGTCAAAAATGATGTCTTGGGGTTTGTAATTTATCTCGTCGACAAGTATATCGTATGCTCGCTTACAGATGCTTACTTTACGTTCTATTGTGTCTGCTTGACCATCTTCATCAAATGCCATTACAACCACAGCAGCACCATATCTTTTTACAAGCTTAGCGTGTTTTTTGAATTCTTCGACTCCTTCTTTCATGGAGATCGAATTAACGATACACTTTCCTTGCACGACCTTAAGGCCTTGTTCTATGACTTCAAACTTAGAAGAATCTATCATTATCGGAAGCTTTGCGATATCGGGCTCTGCCATTATAAGATTCAAGAAATCCTTCATAGCTTGCTTAGAGTCTAATAGACCTTCATCCATATTGACATCTATAATCTGGGCTCCGCCTTCTACTTGCTGATTAGCTACAGAAATCGCTTCTGAGTATTTGCCTTCTTTAATTAAACGTGCAAATTTTTTGGAACCAGTTACATTGGTTCTCTCTCCTATATTAATAAAGTTTAGATTTTCTCTTACAACAAGGGGCTCTAATCCTGAGTACTGTGGTAGGTTTTCTATTTCAGGAATACTTCTTGGTTTAATGTCTGCTACCGCTTTGGCCATAGCTGCAATATGCTCTGGTGTTGTACCACAACATCCACCGATGATATTAACAAAATTACTACTGGCAAAGTCTTTAATATACTGTTGCATTTCTTCTGCCGACTGGTCGTACTCACCGAGTTCGTTAGGTAAGCCGGCATTAGGATAAGCACTGATATTACAGTTAGCTATTTTAGATAGATCCTGAATATAAGGTCTCATTTCTTGAGCACCTAATGCACAGTTTAATCCAATGCTGAATAGATCTATATGTGATAACGAAATCCAAAAAGCTTCTACGGTCTGTCCACTTAGAGTTCTACCGCTGGCATCAGTTATTGTACCTGATACCATGATCGGTAACTTTACATTTTTATCATCGAAGTATTTATCTACCGCAAATAATGCTGCCTTCGCGTTAAGCGTATCGAAAATTGTTTCTACTAATATTATATCTACACCGCCTTCTACAAGACCTGATACTTGCTCATAGTAAGCATCTACTAGTTGGTCAAAATTAATTTTTCTGTATCCGGGATCATTGACATCTGGAGACATGGATGCTGTCATATTAGTAGGTCCGAGAGCACCAGCGGCGTATCGTGGTTTATCAGGGTTCATTGCAGTATAATCCTGACAAGCTTTCTTAGCGATCTTGGCAGATTCAAGATTGATTTCGTAGACATGTTCTTGCATATCATAATCTGCTTGGGAGATGCTTGTCGCATTAAAAGTATTAGTCTCGACGATATCAGCACCTGCTTCGAGATACTCTTTATGTATAGCTTCTATGATGTCAGGTCTTGTGATACTAAGAAGATCGTTGTTGCCTTTTACATCTGTATGGAAGTCCCGGAATCGTTCTCCTCTATAGTCCTCTTCCTTGAGCTTGTATCTCTGGATCATGGTACCCATAGCACCATCAAGCACCAGTATTCTTTCTTTACAAATATCTCCTAATGTCTGCATATCAATAATCTATATTAGTATTATAAATGTTATATCTCACTCCTCCTCCAAAATATGTTGTATTAACATCAGTGAGATCTATATTTTTATCTCTTCTCCACAAAGCTTTGATATCAAAATAAAAGTCATGAAATAACTCATAACTTATATCAAAGTTAATCATATTGACCTTACTTAAGCCCCCTTGGTTCTGCAAATTTCCAAAATCAGCAATCCGTGTCGTGTTAATCTGGAGAATATCGCTTCCATAATTCAGTCCATCGATATCTCGACCTTGCAGGGTATGCATATATCTTAATCTACAAATGATTTTTTGGTAAGGCTGATATCTAAGATTAACTAAGAGTTCTGAGAAATTAGCCCCCGCTGGATGGGCTAAAGATTGGTTATTATGAGAATAGTTAGATACAGATTGTGTGACTATGACGCCACTTGGTTGGAAGTGAGAGTAGGTATATGGTCTTACGCGATTGTATTCTACCTGTAAGTCAAGATGATCTATTCCGAGAGCATCCATATATTTTATACCAGTTTGGATTCCATATTTATTACCCCACCATCCTGTATCGTCAAAGAAATTAGAAAAAGAAAACTCATCTAACACAAACTGACCATATAGTGAAAAGTGATTAAGGAAGTTGTACTTACCATTGAGACCTATAAGTACATTATCAGGACTATCTAAGAAATGCTCAGCAGTCCTATATAAGATAACAGGATTAAGGTACTGAAATTCAAAATTATTTTCTCTTGAGAAGATTACACTTTCAAATAAGCCAACTTCTAATGATCTCGATAACTTTAGGCTCAGATAATGACTGGCCATGTACTTTTTAGGCAGGAGCTCATTGTTAGGTGTTTGTCGAGGGGTGGTTGCTGATAACTCAGCGAATATAGATTGATATTGAATCTTCCATATACGAGCATTCAATTTTACATTAAAATAATTATGACTAAAATCACTTAATAATAATGACCTCATACCATGACCTATAAAGTGCTTATTATGCCCTAACTCAAGGAGAACATGCTTCGTTATAGGATAACCAATATATGCTTGTGCATTAGAGTAATCATACCCATTAAATGAATTGATAACACTACTGTTGTAAGGCTTATATAACCCGTAACCAGGTATGGCTTTATATCTATCTATAAATGGCGTTATATAATTAAAAAAGTTAGATTGATTCTCTTGAAAATTAGTGTAGAAATAAATCTTATTATCAATAGTGCCAAATAATTCTAAGCCACGCTGGTTTAAAAATATTGGATTGTTACTCTCTCGTTCTCGGCCAAGTTGAAAATTAAAAAATGGATTGATGACAAGACTAAAGTGATCAGTATTGACCTCGAATAAGTGTACTGGATTCTTATAGAAAACACCAAATAGACCATGACCTTCTACAGTAGAGCTATCGCTACTTATTCTAAATTCTTTAGACAAGTAGTTTATATCATTAATTGTCTTACCACTATTTTTTTCTGTAGAATTTTGCGATAATATAATTATAAGGTCCTGTCTCGTAAAATTCTTAACCGCCGTATGCAGTGGAAGGGTATCTTTAGATAAGATGTCCATTCTATCTACAAAGTGATGAGCTGGATGACCTTGAGGAATGTATATAGACTGTGCATCAATGCTTATAATTGTAAGCAGTAGTGTAGCAATTATTAAAGTTATACGTTGAGCCATTAATGCTTATAGTTTAGTAAAAATGATTTTACATCTTCATCGAAAGCCTGGGCATCATTATTTATTAATTCTACTTCGATAGGGAGTACGAATACAGGGATCTGATGCTTAATAAGATAATCTCTATGTATATCTAATCTCATAGCGTCTTTCTCGGTTGTCAAAAATAAGCTATTATCGAAGGAGTTGTTATCATTTATTTTTTTGAATTGCTCTACTTCATAATCTGAGAAGTAGTGATGATCCTCAAACTTCATAACATTATCGACCACGCATATATTCTCTAAGTAAGTAAGGAGGTAATCTACATTTGCAATAGCGGAGATGAGTACGACATGTACGTCTTTCTTAAGGTCGATAGTAATCGACCGATCAAATATAAAATAGGGATTAAGATACTTGTACTTAGAGAAATATACTCTTTGGTTATCGAGTGGTTTTATCTTCTTGATAATATCAGCTCTATCGCTTTGACTTATTTCCATTGGGCATTTACTGACAGTAATTATATCAGCTCGCTTGTAGGCGTCTCGTGGTTCTCTTAATCGCCCGCTTGGCAACAGATAATCATTGACAAATAAATTATTGTATTCTGTCAAAAGTATATTTAGGTCTGGCTTTACAGATCTATGTTGGAATGCGTCATCGAGAAGAACAACTTGGGTTTCTGGATGACTCTGTACAATCATTGGAATTCCGATATTTCTGCTCTCTGCAACTGCGACAGTTACATTAGGGTTTTTCACCTTGAATTGTAATGGCTCGTCACCAGCGTTCATTGCGTTATCAGAGGTTCTTACTAATCGGAAGCCTTTGCTTTTCCGTTTGTAACCGCGGCTCAATGTGGCGACATTAAGGTAAGGGCTGAGAAGCTTGATGAGGTATTCTATATGTGGAGTCTTACCGGTGCCACCTATAGATAGGTTACCTACATTTATTACAGGTATGTAGAATTGTGTAGACTTTAATAATCCAGCATCATAGAACACATTCCTTAAGGAGATAATACCTCCGTAAATTAGTGAGAATGGCCATAGTAGTACCCGTGATACAATGTTACTCATGAGAATAGAATGGTTTGACCTATCTGGCAGTTCAAACATTTGAAATTATTACAGTATTCATTTTTCAATTGTAGGAGGGCTTGGGTGTCAAAAGCCGACTTAGCAGTCATCCCCAATTTCTTCCATTCTCTGATGATAACATTGTTTTCAGCTTTGACCTTCTCAAGTAAGTCAAGTGCTTTATCCTTGTATAATTCGTTATCAGTTTTCTGACCATATGTGAACATGAGAGGTACTAAGACATTAATGACTATTAACTCTTTGGTCATTTGTCCTATTTTTTTGGGCTTGGATTCACTTTCCTTATTTGGAAGATAATGGGTATCCCAATAAGATGAAGCTGTGACGTCTAATTTTTCATAGATATCAGATACGTATTTTATATGCAAGAGGTCATTAAATAATTGAGGTGCTTTATTATAAAGTTGTGAGATCTGAGCTATTCTTATCGTAGGGAAGTTAGCAGGTCGTAGCTTAGAGAATCGCCATTCTACGCCTGTCATGGCTATGAGATTATATTTCTTTTTGTAGTGTGTGTACTCAGTAAGAAGTTGGCTAAAGTATTCATCAGAATTACTATTCAGTAAGCCCGCTTGTCCTAATAATAGAGCTTCTAAAGCTGAGCTTTTGTCACTCAATTTCTTGATATAACTGTAGGGTGTTACATGTGCTAATTGTTCAAAAGCAGAGCTGTTAACTTTTAGTCCCAGATATTTTAGGAGTAACCTATAGAGTGTGTCTTCCCAGTCATTATTATTATAATCCAGGATTTCAATAATTCGGAGACATTTATTTTGTAGTCTTTCAATAAGAACTTTCTCTAAGAAGAAGCTATTCTTAATCTCGTCAGTCTTATGTATAGATTGTGCACATGGAATCCAGTCAAGATTAGAGGCTAAATTTTCATAGTTCTTTAGTGTACTCAATGATATTCTATCTCTGAGGATTAGAGTCGGGATGTGCTGTCCACTTTCATTAGATATAGGTCCGTCATCATTATACACGACATGTAATATGACATTATTATAAGCCTTATCTTTTTGGTGATTATGCTTGGTCCAGTCAGTAGCATTGACATGCATTTCTATATGGCCTACCCAAGTTGTATCCCCTATGACAACTTCTCCATTAAGAAAGTCGGGTCCAGAATTTTGATTATGAAAACCAAATTTTTTTATTTGAATAGTCTCCCCACTCGTAGTCATTAGATTATTGAAATCTAACTTCTTAAGTTTCCAGACGATATGAAGGAGGTCTTCTTTCATTTCGTATTCCTCACATACTTCACAAAATTATAATCATGCGGATTGTCTTGATCTGCTTCGTGCTTGTCCTCACTTTCTATCTCCCAAGTAGAGTAGTCGATCTCGGGAAAGAAAGCTGTAGCATTGCCTATATGCGTATCTATTTTTGTAATGTATAATTGTGTCCAGAGGTGCTGCGTCTGTCCATAGATATTAGCACCACCCAAAATGAATAACTCTTCGACGTCGGCATCCAACGCATATTGTATTCCTTCTTGTATAGAGTGTCTTGTAATAACTCCTGAGTGGTAGAATTCTTTTTGTCTTGTTATGACGATATTAGTACGTCCTGGGAGTGGTTTTTTTATAGAGTCAAAACTCTTTCTACCCATCAGTACATGGAAGCCCCTAGTAGTGTCTTTAAAGAACTTCAGATCAGCAGGCATATGCCAAGGAAGATCATTATCTATACCTATGGCAAGGTTGTTACTTACAGCGACGATGGCAGATATTATCATTTTATTTATAAGTTAGAATCTATGAGATTCATGTTTTTAATTTGTTCTTCGAGTTGTGGTCTTGTCACTTCACCCTTGAGATATTTCTCTATAATAAGGCCAGCAATAGGAGCTGCAATGTCACCACCAAATCCTGCATTTTCTATATATACTGCGATGGCAATCTGAGGATCGTCTTTTGGTGCAAATGCAAAGAAAACTGAGTGATCTTTTCCTTGTGGGTTTTGAGATGTACCGGTTTTACCGCATACTTTTATTCCAGGTACTCTTGCTTTATATCCAGTTCCGCCTGATATCACTCGTTCCATCCCATCTATAACGGGATTAAAATGTAGGTCGTCTATTTTTACTTTCTTGGGGATAAGGTACTTTGGATCTAAGTCTATACCGCTACTAAATTTCGTTATTAAGTGTGGTGTATAATAGTGTCCTCGGTTAGCTATGATTGCTGCAAGATTCGCCATTTGTAATGTGGTTAACTGTAGCTCTCCTTGACCGATGCCTATTGACATTATGTAGGTCGATTTCCAGTTAACTTTTTGTTTTTTGTATAGACCATTATAATACGCAGGAGATGGCACAAATCCACCTACTTCATTTTTTAGATCGATACCAAGCGGACTCCCTAAGCCAAAATCATAAAGGTGCCTTCTCAATATATTAAGCCCTACTTCAGGATTATTAAAGCCTTCTTTTTCTATCAGCTTTCTCACCATGCTGAAGAAGTAACTATTGCAAGAATGAGATAAAGCTATCTGTATATTGTATGGTGTAGAGTGCTCATGACAACCATAACTAAAAGTCCTGTAGTTATACTCACCATTGCAAGTGACAGTCTGGTTAGGAGTGACTACGCCTTCTTGCATAGCTATTAATGATAGTATCGGCTTAAAGATAGAACCTGGTGGATAACTACCTGATAATGACCTATCGAGAAGAGGCTTCTGTTCCTTATCTTCAGTAAGATCAATAAAAGCTTGACTTCTATTGACATCAAGATTGAGGAGATTAGGATCATAAAATGGTGCTGATAACATTGTGAGGATCTCACCAGTTTTAGGATCTAATGCAACGACACTGCCTCTCTTGTTTTCCATGAGACTTTCGCTATATTCTTGCAGATCTAAATCTATAGAAGTGTACAAATCTGTGCCCTGACTGGCTAATGAATCGAGGTTGCCTTCATCAAATGAGGATACTTCACGACCTACATTATCACGTAATAAAAACTTGACTCCCTTTTTACCTCGTAATTCTTTTTCATATTGTTTCTCCAGACCCTTGATACCTAAGTAATCTCCAGAAGAGTAGGGTGTACCTTCTTCATCTAACATAGCTGAGCCCACCTCTCCGAGATAACCTAGTATATGTGATGCACTCTGATGCGGATACGCTCTTATATTTCTTATGACTGGGTAGAATCCTGGAAACCTAAATAGCTGTTCTTGAAAACGAGAAAACTTTTGTTGATCGACTTTTGGTAAAAAAGTAAATGGTAGAGACTTATGATACCTTCTATCTTTCCAGTTTTTATTTAGACTTTCGTTGTATGTTTTGTTATCGATTCCGAGCAAGCTACAGAATAGACTTGTATCCATATCCTGATCTACATTTCTGTAGATGGTCTCGATGTCATATATGGGCTTGTTGTAAGTAAGTAGTTTGCCATTTCTATCATAGATAAGACCTCGAGATGGGTAGACCGTCTGCTTATCGAGTATCGTCCGTTCTGCAAGTTTCTTATACTTGTCATCTACAATCTGGAGTTGTATCAGCTTATAACTAAGTATAAGTGATCCTACTATAAAGGTAACTAATATGGGTAACTGTCTCGAGTTCATGTTATATGTAAGAAACGCTTCATTAGTACTTTGGGTTGAATATTAATGTGCCTATTGTAATAAAAAATATTGATGCTATAAAACTAAACACAGATCGTAGAATAATCTCCTTCAGATATACGAAAGAAAAAGCTTCTATACTATATAGTGTTATAAGATGTAGCAAAACAATAATACTTAAGTAAGTCAGAAACCAAGGTAAGCCGTAGTTGCTTGCAGTAAGTCCACCCTTATTATAACCCTCTGTCGGGGATATAAGATTGAGAACAAAGTATCGTGCATATGCGATTAATGTTGTAGCTGCAGCATGCACCCCTAATGAGTCGTAAAATATATCGACAATAAAACCAAGTAGGAATCCTATGACGACAACTCCTGATCTATTCATCTGGTAAGGAAGTAGCACGATAATGATGCTGTAGATAGTAAAGTGTATATAGTTAAAGTCTCCGAAAGTGATATCAATTCTCTTAAGTAATAATAGCTGCAACGCTAGTATAATTAGACCTCTGATTATATTTCTTTGCCAGATACTATTCATCACTATCTATCAATTGCTCTTTTTGTTCTGCAAGTTTATATGAGACGACATATACGTAATCCGTCTTAGAGAAATCAGTCGCAAGTTCTACATCTATATTATAACTATTACTACCATCTTGTATGCTGTAATCATAGATTGTTCCTATGTATACGTCTTCTGGAAACGATATAGAAAACCCACTTGTCACAACGGTATCCCCTATCACTATCTCAGCATGCTTAGGGACATCTGTAAGTGTCATTAATAGTGGATTATCACTACGCCACTGTAGATTTCCAAAATAGTTTTTACTCTTGACCTTAGCACTTGTTCTACTTTCACTATTGAGTATCATAAGTACTGTACTAAAATCCTTAGAGACTTGACTTACGATTCCTGCAATGCCATTTTCTGTGATGACACCCATACCGACTTCTATACTATCTTGGCTGCCTTTGCATAATGTCATGAAGTTGTTTCTAAGATTTATTGTTTTGCTACATAATCTGGATGGGATGAGTTGATAATTAGCAGTGCTATCAGAATCTTCAAATTCTTGAAAATTATTATTCTTAGAATTTATACGATAGTTGATGATGGTCTCGAGGAGTTTAGCATTCTCTATTAATAGAGAATCATTTCTATTTTGTAATGCAAAAAAATCTTCAACTCCTTGCACGTAAGAATTTACACCACCTGTAAGTAAGTTAGAGGAGTTAGCCCAGATTTCTTTTTGACTCTTATTGTAATTGATAATAAGGTAGAACGAAAAACACTCTAATACGAGAAATAAGATAAATGCGCTATATCTTATAAAGAGTGAAATAATATTACGCATAATCGGATTTTACTACAAATATATCAGTTTGGTGCAGTTATATGTGGCAATCGCGATATCAAAACTGCTCTAATGACTATGGAACTACTAGTATTATTGTTGTGCCTGAGAAATAATGGGATTATAGACTTTGTCTATCCATAAGGAATGGATACTGACTTGTATTCTTAAGAGCAAGACCAGTACCTCTTACTACTGCCTTAAGCGGATCATCAGCAACATGTACATTAAGCTTTGTCTTCTTGGCTAGTCTCTCATCGAGACCACGTAATAATGCACCACCACCTGTCAAGTATATACCATTACGATATATATCAGAAGCAAGCTCTGGAGGGGTGTCCTCTAATGCTTTAAGTACGGCTTCTTCTATCTTGGCTATTGACTTATCAAGTGCTTCTGCGACTTCTAAGTAATCAGTCATTACCTGCTTAGGTATTCCAGTAAGAAGATCTCGACCATTGATACCGATAGGATCAGGAGGTTCATGTAGATTTTCTATAGCAGAGCCTACTCTTATTTTTAATTCTTCGGCAGTACGCTCACCTATGAGTAGGTTATGCTTACGCTTCATGAAGTCTATTATGTCTTGTGTGAATTCGTCACCGGCAGTTCTTATCGACTGATCTGTGACGATACCTGATAATGCGACTACAGCTATCTCTGTAGTACCACCACCTATATCGATGATCATATTACCCTGCGGCGCTTGGACATCTAGCCCGATACCCAAAGCTGCTGCCATAGGCTCGTGTATGAGATAAGTCTCTTTAGAATCTACGTGATCAGCAGAATCAAATACGGCACGTTTTTCTACCTCTGTTATTCCTGATGGAATGCATATGACCATCTTAAGGTGAGAAAAGAACTTACGTTTCTCTCCGATCATATCGATAAGACCATGTATGAGGCTTTCGGCAGCTTGAAAATCTGCGATAACTCCATCCTTAAGTGGTCTGATTGTAATTAGATTACTGTGGGTCTTCTCATGCATCTGCATAGCCTTCTCTCCCACGGCGATGACTTCACCAGTGGTTCTGTTGATAGCTACGATAGATGGTTGATCTATAACGACCTTACCGTTCTGTACGATAAGCGTATTAGCTGTCCCGAGATCAACTGCCAATTCTTGTCTAAAAAAACTAAAAAGTCCCATTTACAGATGTATTCGGCTTTATAAAAAGTTATATAATTCAAATATTATACCCAAATTGGGCATAGCATGGGTAACTAAGGGAAATTGCAGATGGAAAAACTAAAGAGACTGGTATTTTTAAAATCATCAACTCTGACACTGATAATCGCGTAATATTACACAATTATGTTTTATTTCCCCCCACTATAACGTTAGTAAAGTTGTTAATGTCTAGATATTTATTTGACATAACTAAAACTTGTTCTGAGGTCATATTCTTGATAATATTTATATTCTTTTGAAAGTCTTGAGGGTCAAGGTTTTTTATATAAAGACCTTTAACCAACTGTGCTGTAGCAAATGGGCCATCTATTAAATTCAAGGCTTGCCCCAAAATATAATTCTTGACCATATGCAGCTCTTCATCAGAGACTGGTTCGGTTTTTAGAATTTTTATTTCATTATTTATTTCTTCTATGGTAGGACTTATAAGGTCGCTTCCGACATCAGAAGAGATATAGAAGAAGCCACCTTGACTCCAGCAATCTAACATAGAATAGATGCCATAGGTGTATCCTTTTTCTTCTCGGACATTAGTCATGAGTCGAGACCCAAAGTATCCCCCAAGTATCGTATTGGCAAAATTAAAGGCGCTATAATCTGGATGATTTCTTGCAAAAAGAGAACACCCCATTTTTATGGATGCCTGTAGTTCATTTTCTGTTTTTTGATAGATAGTTTCGCCTTTCGGCTGAATGGTATTGTAATGAGGCTTTGATTGGTTTGAAGTTTTAGAAATAGAAGAAATAGAATCTACAATCTGCTTTCGTATTGCAGGACTATACTTGCCACTGACTACAACGATAGCCCCTTCAAAGGTGACCTGCTTATCGTAATACTCGACGATATCTTCTCTCGTCAGATCCATAACATGCTCCGGCTGTGTGTTATATCCATAAGGGTGCTCACTACCAAAGATTCTCTCTGAGACTAATCTGTACGAGATGACCTCATTCTTTGATAATTGGTTCTTGAGCTTTTGGCTTTGGATAGTCTTAAACTTGAGGACTTCATCTTCTGGATATGCTGGATTGAGTATCATTTCTATCCATGTAGGCCATAGTTTATCAAAGAACTTAGTCATACAGACCAAGTTAATAGCTGAGACTTCCATGCCTGGAGTTAACTTGACAGAAGCACCATGATAATCATATGTGTATGCTAATGCACTGGAAGTCATACCCTTAGAACCTTCTCGCATCAGTAAGATGGCCGCTTTAGCAGCACCAATCTTGGATTCATGTACTCTTCCACACTTTAGTACTAATTCTACTTTAACGATCTCCTGAGTTCCCGTATTTAGCTCGATAAGCCTTATACCATTGGTCAGGGTGGTGGTTTCGACATCTTTTATAGAAAGATCAAAATTAGTATGTATTGGAGGTCCTTTTTTTCTATCAAGCATCATATCGTATAGCCAGCAAAGTTGATGAATATTTGAATGAATTTTATATGATGTATAAAATTTAGGTTTTCCTAAGTCTTAGCTTAACTTTGTGTGTTTCTATTCTAAGGTAAATTAAACGATAATTAAGAGATGATATTCGAGATTTCATCCAGCGAACTACTAAGAAAGTTGCAAGTTGCAGGAGGTGCTATTGGTTCTAACCCTGTTATGCCTATTCTTGAAGATTTCCTATTTGAGCTTACTAAGAATGATCTGACGATCTCAGCGACTAACCTCGAAGTGACCATCATATCATCTCTGACTGTAGCAGGATCTGAAGACGGTAGAGTAGCAGTCCCAGCAAGAATATTATTGGAGACCCTTAAAGCGCTACCTGATCATCCCATTAAGTTTCAGATGAATTCTGATAATTATGCAATTACATTAGTATCAGCATACGGAGAATATAAGCTCTCAGGAGATACACCAGAAGATTACCCAGATACACCAGTAGAAGAGAACGGAAATGAAATCGAACTAGACAGTGATGTATTAGCTAAAGCGATTGGCAATACAATATTTGCGGCAAGCTCAGATGAATTGCGATTAGCGATGATGGGTGTTTTAATGCACTTAGATTTTAATAAAGTGATATTTGTAGCGACGGATGCACATAAACTTGTTAAGTATACCGTCGGTGGTATTACAAGCGAGATTACAGAATCTATTGTTATCCCTAAGAAAGGCTTAAATGTATTCAAAAATGCCTTGAGCATCTCTGACGAGGAGAAATGCCAAATCTCATTCAATAATAAAAATGTATTCTTTAAGATAGGAGATACACTTGTTATAAGTCGACTTATAGATGCTAAGTATCCTGATTACGATGCTGTCATTCCTGTCAATAATGATAAAACAGTCACACTCAATAGAAATGACTTTCTGAACTCACTCAGAAGACTCGTCATATACTCAAGCAAGACAACAAACCAAGCTAACTTCTCACTGGCAGATAATGTCATGACTATAATGGCTCAAGATCTTGACTTCTCTAATGAAGCAACAGAAGAAGTAAGCTGCAAGTATGAAGGCGATCCTATCACAATAGGATTCAATGCTAAGTTCTTAAGCGATATGCTCGGTGTAATCAATTCTGAAGAAGTTATGTTAGAATTATCAACGCCAAATAAAGCAGGTATTCTGTATCCTGCATCACAAGATGGTCAAGAGAAATTAATTATGCTCTTGATGCCTGTAATGATGAATCATTAATAAGACCTCAACGTACTCCTTATGAGAATAGGATTATTTTTTGGATCGTTTAATCCTGTTCATGTAGGCCATATGGTCATCGCTAATTACATGGTATCTCATGCGGATATAGATAGATTATGGATGGTAGTCTCACCACATAATCCTCACAAAAAGAAAAAATCATTAGCTAACGATTATGATAGACTTAATCTCATAAGAAAGGCGATAGGAGATAATGATCTTATATCTGCATCAGATATAGAATTTAATCTACCTATACCATCTTATACTATAGATACCTTGACATATCTAAAGGAAAAATATCCTGACCATACATTCAGCCTTATAATGGGAGGTGATAATTTGTATAATTTTCACAAGTGGAAAAATTACGAACGCTTACTAGAGTCTCATGAAATATTAGTCTATAAAAGGCCTACCCATGAGGTTCCTGATATTGCTTCTCATCCTAATATCCGCATCTTTGATGCACCTATGATGAATATATCGTCATCATACATAAGATCAGAGATGGCAGCTAAGCGGTCCATCAGATATCTGGTCCCCGACAGTACATATGAATATGTCATGAGTATAAGAGCGTATTCTAATCCCACAAGCCAATAATGTCTATAATCGAAGCGTTCCTTTATCTGTATATTTATAGTAATGAAGTGATTTAAAAAACATATTGTTAATGCCTATGCAACTCATTGAATCACATCTCTTCATAGAATTTAATCCCTCACGCTGCAGCGTGACAAATGAAATTTTACATCGATCTGTTTTCCAAGCAATGACATATCATTTTAATCTACGTTTTTATATCACTTCAATGAATAAAGCTCTACTCTTACTTTTATTTATACTTATGTCTCAATATGCCATCGGACAAAGCGACATCGGTATAGGACAATGGAAGTCTTACCTCCCTCATAATGCAGCCAAGTATGTCACACAAAGTGATGAGAAAATAATATACGCAACGGATTTATCCATATTTACAATAGACAAAGAGGATGAATCCATAGAGTATATATCTAAAGTAGAAGGCCTATCTGAGACTGGCATCAGTGCCATAGAGTACGACAACTTCAATGATCAACTGATTATTGTCTATGATAATAGTGTGATAGATATTGTAAAAGATGATGAGATCATAGGCATCTTTGATATCAGTGATAATAACAATTTTGTCGATCGTAAGATCACTGATGTTTTTATCCAGAACGAGAACTGGGCATACTTCTCTACGGGGTTTGGAGTTGTGCAGTATAATCTGAAAGACTTAGAATTTGGATTTACACTTGATGCTAATAGACGTATGAATAGTATATCGGGTAATGAAGATTATCTTGTTATGGAAAGCGAGGATATAAGTTTTATATTGGATTATAAGAATGAAAGATTTCCTAATGCATTCTCATCATGGAAGCCTCTATCACAGGGTCTGCCTAAAGGTTATAATACAGAAGCACTGACGCTGATCGGTGACCGTATATATCTTGCTGAGCAGGATAGTGTGTATGTGGCTGAGATAGGACAAGATTTTGTACCCACATATAATATTCCAGAAGATAATACTGTTGAGATTATTGAAGAGACTTTAGATGGCTGGTTCATAGGATTAAGAGATTCTGGCTTTAGTAGTAGTCTCCTCTTTTTTGATGATCAGGATGGACTTATCGATGAGATAAATTCTTGTGTAGCGAGATTACGAGATGCTATAGTGACTGAAGATGGTTCTATTTATTTTGCTGATGATTTTGATAATGTCAGATTTATAAAAGACGGACAATGTTTTCTGGAGCAATACAAAGGTCCATTCGGAGCTGAGGCTTCCGATATAGAAATAGAAGATGATATAGTCTATGTAGCATCAGGAGGCGTCTCCGAAAATTTTGCTAATCTAAATGGTCGCAAAGGCATCTATATCCTGACAGATGGTATTTGGAATAATATCAATCAAGATAACAACCCTTTCTACAAGGAACCTATAGAAAACGAATCCATAGAATTATTACAGCACTACCAAATAGAAAAACACCCTCGCAAGCCTCTATTATATATCGGGACTTTCTGGGCTGGTCTCATAGAAATGAATCTCGAAACAGGAGAGCAGGTTCTCTACAACACTTTAAATAGTGATGACGCATTAGGGCCACCGCTTGGTGATAATCCACTTGGCGTTAAGATATCAGGATTAACTTTTGATAGAAATAATAATCTATGGATAAGCGTATTCGGTGCCGAGAGGCCTATTGCTGTTCTGACAGACGAAGGCACATGGCATAGTTTTTCTGTAAGTTCTGATAGGAAGACTTCTGATATCATCGTGGATGATTCTGGTAATGTATGGTGTGTGATAGGAGGTAATACAGGTGGTGTTATGGTTCTTAACCCAGGTAATAGCATCGCTGATCCAAGTGATGATCTGCCCTCACGATTTATCAATCTTAATAACTCAGAGATAGAAAGTAATCTTGTCAATGCTGTAGCAGAAGATCTTGATGGATCTGTCTGGGTCGGTACAGGAGAAGGAGTCGTCGTATTCGACTGTGGATTATCTGCTACAGAATCCTCCTGCGAAGGTAATAGGCCTAAGGTATTAGAAGGTGTAGAGTTAGGTCGATTATTAGAGACAGAAGATGTGCAAGCGATCGCCGTAGATGGTGCTAATCGAAAATGGTTTGGTACACGTAACGGTATATTTGTACAATCTCCCAATGGCGAAGATCAAGTAGCGAGATATAATGAAGAGAACAGTCCACTATTCGACAATAATATAAAAGCCATGACCTATAATGGCAATACTGGAGAGATGGTCATATCAACGAATAAAGGTCTCCAGTCCTTAAAAACAGAAACTACAGGTGCTACAAATAAACATGCCTCGCAGGTCTATGCATATCCTAATCCAGTACGGCCTGGGTATCAAGGTCCTATAGCGATTAAAGGCTTAGCCAGAGACGCAGAGGTAAGGATTACTGATATAGATGGACAACTGGTATATAAGACGGTAGCATTAGGTGGACAAGCAATATGGGATGGTAATGATCTTAATGGACAGATAGCAGCAAGCGGGGTATATCTTGTATTTAGCTCATCTACAGATACTTTTAGAGATATAGATGCTTTTGTAACAAAGATTTTAATCGTAAGATAAGCGGATAGTAGTATCGGAATATTATTTAATTTATATTTGCATTCCTTGTGAAAATAGGGTCGCGTGGCCGAGCGGCTAGGCAGAGGTCTGCAAAACCTCGTACACCAGTTCGAATCTGGTCGCGACCTCTACTAAAAGACTCTGACTATTAATTAGTTAGGGTCTTTTTTTGTCGGTAGTATGTTTAGTAGTGTGATTTAGGCTCTATAGTATATTTAATAAAAGTCGTTTTTAGATATAACAGGATGTAATTAATCCCCGTTCGTCTCAGCTTCCACCAAAGGCGACTCGATCAGCTAAGATGCTAAACGCTTGAAACAGAAAATAGTCCAGAACAGGCAACCCGAGTATTGATTTTAAAAGTTACATTAGATAAGCATATTGCATCGATGCTATAAGCATCGACGAGCGTGAGAGCATGGGATCAAAAAGTAAAAACCAATTATTTGCTGAATCTGTTGCTCTATTGTGGTAAGGCTTTATCAAATGGGCTATAGAGCAGTCTTCGTTGCATTTGAATTAGAGTACAAGATGGCAACCTATCGAATATTTGTCATACTGGAAAAAGGTCTGTTTTTGAGCCTATTCTATTCATAGAACAAACCAGAATTATTTTATCATAAGGACTAATTTGCACGATCATAAATATATCATAGTGGACAGTAAATTTAGAAATATAATGAGCGTATCGCATTGAGGTCACAGACTTAGAAGATCGGGTTTTTATGACATCTTATTCTAAAGTAACAAGATCAATCTATTATAGATAAGGTTAATTTTTAAGGTTAATTTTTAATGTGAATTTGCTGTGTGATTTTTATGTAAGCTATCTTCTGAAAATACTATATTGCGAACAATATAAAGTTTAAAGCATTTTACAATTAGTCTATAATGTTATAATATACTTACTTTTCAGCTTGACTGAAATATATGGCATCGATTTAGCATTAAAAAGTATAATTATTGATATAATCAACTTATATTAACAAAATTCTTAATATGAAAACATTTGAGCATAAGCTCAAAACTCAAATTATTGATCTATTGGAGATGGATCAAAACACTCTATTTGCTATTTCAGATCATATTACAGATAATCTGAATTTAAGGATTGATCACGAAATGATTGAGGACATCATGTTTAAATATGGGATGTCGAGGGAAGAGTCGGCGAGTATATTTACTACGATTTTGGCTTTAGTTAATCGTATGAGTTATGTAGAAAGTTATGATCAGTTAGAAGATTTAATTCCTTCGGATAAAGCTAAAAAGATTTTATTTCAAGAGCTTACTACTAGATTAAAAACGGATAAAATACAATCAAAAGTTGAAGTATTCCAAAAGGCTGTTAAGTTAGATTTAGATAAGCCGAATCAATTTATAAACGCGAAAATTATTAGTGATTTAAGACCAGTATTTACTCCTGGAGAATCATTCGAATTGGCTGGGTTGATGATAAACCATCAATTGAGAATAACATACAAAAAAAGAGAGCTGGGTCAAGAAAAATCTTTTTATTTTCAGTTGGATGGTCAGGCATTAAAACAATTGAGAAAGGAAATTCAAAGGGCAGAATCAAAAGAAGAATACTATATAAATAAATTCTCGAAAGATTCTGAAACAATAATAAATTAGTACATGGCAAAACAAATTTCTGAAATAAAGAACTACATAGTATCACAGGCTAAAAAAGAAAAGGAAATTGAGCCTATTGATTTTCTGTTTGATTCTACTAATCAAGACGATAGACTAAGGATTGGATTTAAGAGTCAATCTACTCCTATTGAGTATAAAGGCAAGTTCATTTGTAGAATTGAGAACAAATATTCTAACTTAATAAAGGCTGTTAAAAGTTCATTCTATATTTTAGATTTGGAAGATGATTTTGATGATGAGGGTTCGCTTAAATATGAATATGAAATTTTTCGAAAGGCAATCACATTTTTAGTAGAGTTGAATAGGGAAGTAAATTCTATCCATGATTTGGCCATATATGCTCCTGAGATATACCACGGTCCTTCCGGCTCAATTGATTTAAATTGGGAAGAAAATGGATTAAGATGCTTAATTAACATAAATATTGAAGGGTATTCTTATTATGGAAAATTGTCATCTGGTTTAAAAGTCGAGCCTCCACAAAGAAGGCCAATTTCATATATGAAAAAAGACAAAGACCTTATATATCTCTTTTACAGCAGCAATGGTAAAGTATAAGAAAGAAGACATTGACGATGATGATTCTTTATTTTACAGAGTACATATTTCTTCTGTAAGAAACGGTAAAATTATACCTGGTGCTTTTAGAGATCGAGTGGACGGCATGTCCTGTGATTGGTCGAAATACTCAGATGCTAATATATCTTTATCTCGGTCTTCATCTCCAGATAAAAATTCAATTGTTGAAATTTATGTTGAGCAAGCAAGACAGTTAAAAGATATTGAAGTTGAACATGACCCGCTTCCTAAACCTGGATTTGATGAAGACAAAAGATCTCATAGCCTATTAGTTGGTATTCCTAAATCAGATCCAGATAAAACCAAAAGAAGAGTAGAATTAAGGGATATGTCAATTTTGATAATTAAAGCCTTAACTAAGCCAGCTGATTCAATTGATATTGCGCATGAATTGAATGAGAAATTGGGTAACATTTTTGAAAGTAATTAAGAATAAATTTCAATAAAACCGATTACCCCCTTCCAAAAACACATCAACATCCTTCCTTGTAGGCGTAGAAAAATAACTTTGCTCCTCATCCGGATTGTCTAACAAGGTATAATTACCAGATTTGATTTTCTCTATGGCTTCTATGATGCCGTCCATACCTATCTTCTTAGTATGTTGGATAAGTTGCTCTTGGGTTCTATTTCCTATTGTTACTTTTTTCTGGACGAGGATGGGACCACTATCGATACCTTCATCTACAAAGAATATAGAGACACCTGTTTCTTTCTCTTTATTTTTCATTACCCAGAAAGTGGGTAGGAGACCACGATACTTTGGAAGTAATGCAGTATGGAGATTGATGCAGCCTTTAGGCGCAAGGTCGATAATAGGTCTTTTGAATATTTGATTACCGGCTATAGATATGAGTAGATCTGGATTGAATGATTTAATTATTTCTATCGATGATGTATGGTTGATTTTTTTTTCTAAGCGTACGAGAGGTATGTCGTGATTATCTAATACGTGAGTGATTTTCTTATTCTTATTGAATTTGTTGAAGACATATTTAAAGCCATAGCGTAGGAAGAATTTGGTACCGAAAATACCTTGAGTTTCTTTAGCCTGTTTTAGAAGACTCTTACGTTTTCCGAAAGCACCTACTTCAAATAATACGCAAGCGACAATCTCAGAATGAGCAGGTAATTGACTTATGAGATAGTTGATATTCTCAGCTAGAAAAAATGGATCATCTTGAGTAAGAAGTACTAAACGCATAAGCTATTATTGGGTACAAATTTATGAAAAGACTTGACTTACTAAGTCTTCAATCTTGCTTAAGGGAATCACTTCTATGGGATAGTTTTTCTTACTTAATCCTTTCATGTTATATTTAGAAATTAAGATCTGCTCGAAGCCGAGACGTGCTGCCTCTTCTAATCTTTGTTCTATTCTATTGACAGCCCGGATCTCACCTGTGAGGCCTACTTCGCCAGCAAAGCACATTTTACTATTGACACTAATATCCTGTAGAGAAGATATAAGAGATGCCAATATAGAGAGATCGATAGCCGTATCTTGAACTTTGATTCCGCCAGCGATATTAAGAAATACATCACTCTGACCAAAAAATAATCCAGCACGCTTTTCCAGCACGGCAAGTAACATACTTAACCTTCGGAGATCATAACCCGTAGCAGATCGCTGTGGCGTACCATAGATGGCTTGACTTACGAGAGCTTGTGTTTCTATAAGCATCGGGCGTAAGCCTTCTATTGTAGATGCTACAGATGAGCCACTTAGTTCTTCGTCACTCTGAGAGAGTAGAAGCTCTGAAGGATTCTCTACTGTCTTAAGTCCCGAGGCTTCCATAGCGTATATTCCGATCTCATCAGTAGAGCCGAATCTATTTTTCTTAGTCCTTAGTATTCTGTATATATGATTTCTATCTCCTTCAAATTGTAATACAGTATCTACAATATGCTCCAGTATTTTTGGTCCAGCAATGTTGCCCTCTTTATTAATATGCCCGATTATAAAAACTGGAATATTACTTTCCTTAGCGAATACTTGTAAGTCTGAGGTACAATCTCTGACTTGTGTTAAGCTTCCTGGAGTACTATCTATATGGGGAGAACTTATAGTTTGTATAGAGTCGATGATAATAATATCTGGTTGTAGGTCTTGAGCTTGCTTAAGAATCTTAGTAAGATTAGTCTCTGTGAGAATATGACAAGATGAGTTCGTGAGGCCTATTCTGATGGCTCTCATTTTAATTTGCTCAGCACTTTCTTCTCCTGATACGTAGAGTACTTTGAATTTTGATCTTATAGCTAGCTGAAGGAGGAGGGTAGACTTTCCTATCCCAGGCTCACCTCCTATGAGGACTATAGAGCCTGGCACAATACCGCCTCCCAGGGATCTGCTGAGTTCTGCGTCGCCTAATGGTAGTCTTGGTGTATTACTATGCTTGACATCTTGTATGAGTATAGGCCTATGCGACTTCTGCTCAGTGCCTTGCCAGCTCTTTTTCTTCTTTTCAGTGGCGGAATCTCTATTGATGATTTCTTCCTGATATGTGTTCCATTCATTACAGCTGGAGCACTTTCCTTCCCATTTGGTGGAATTGTGGCCACAATTAGAACAAATAAATACTTTTTTTTCTTTCATAAACTTATTGATAATCAGTAAGATACATATCCGTAGTAAAAAGTTCCAAAATAATGTTAAAAACTATGTGACTAATCAGTGTGACCTCGTCTAAAAGAAGAATCAGGAGATGTTCTGGTCCGTACACAAATAAGTATATAAGATTCTTTAAAGGATCATAAAGATAGATTGTTTTCAATTGGTTTTTTGGGGTACAGGGTGCTATTATGCAAATGATTGCACCCTGTTTTTAGAAAATTTTAATTAAGAAAACAGAAGAAAGATTGTTTTCAATTGGTTTTTTGGGGTACAGGGTGCTATAATTTAATTTATTGCACCCTGTTTTTGGAAAATAACCACTCAAACTTATTTTATTGAATTCAGAAAAAAAATAAGTTGATAAGATATGTATTCTTATCAATTAAGAGTTCCCTTGAAACGGAAAGAAAGATTGTTTTCAATTGGTTTTTTGGGGTTATGCAGGGTACTACGTTTACGTAGTAACCCTGTTCTTATTTTAGGGTATGAGTAACACTTATAGTATGCATTAGGATTCCTAATTTATAACGCGGTATAAGTGATCATTGTATTACTAATAGATCTTAGATTTGGCTAAGCCTATCTTTTGGAAGAAGTGTATAACAGATACGCCAAGTACGCCTAATCCATACTTAATACTTCTCGATAGATTAATAGAAGAGGCTTCTTCGAAGTACTTAGTAGGGCAAGTGACCTCACCTACATCAAAGCCGGCATAGATAATCTGAGACATCATCTGATTATCAAAAACAAAGTCGTCAGAATTTTCGTTAAATTTTATTTTCTGAAGTACCTCTTTAGAGAATGCTCTATATCCCGTATGGTATTCTGATAGCTTATAACCGACTAACAGATTCTGTATGAATGTCAGAAATCTGTTGGCGATATATTTATATAGAGGCATGCCTCCTTTAAGTGCTCCTTTACCTAATATTCTTGACCCTAATACGACGGGGTATAAGTTCTCTCCTATGATATTGACCATAGATGGGATAAGCTTGGGCGTATACTGGTAGTCGGGATGTAACATAATGACGATATCAGCATCTATCTCAAGTGCTTTATTATACAATGATTTCTGATTACCACCATAACCCTTATTGGTTCTGTGGCTTATGATATAGTTTATATCTAACCGTTCTGCGACGGCGATAGTATCATCCTTACTTGCATCATCACAGAGAATTAATTCATCTACGAGATCAAAAGGAATTTCAGCATAGGTTTTTTCTAAAGTTGCAGCAGCATTATATGCTGGCATGACAACTACAACTTTTTGGCCTTTATACATATTAGTTTATATAAACCCCAAAGATAAGAGACTAATGTTGTATTGTTATAATTTACAATATGATTCATTTAATTCTATGAGGTTGTATAATAACATAGGTCAAAATAGTTTGTATTTGCTTGATTTTCAAGATGATGCTCTTTCTGAGACTTGCCTGCCGTTAGTCAGGTATTGGGAACCAATGAAGTACAAAATAATTAGCATTATGTTTTTAAACGACTTCTATGAATTGACCGTAATTTTCAAGCATCTTTGGTGATCAATAAAATCACTTCAATATCATCGTATGAAAATCTTAAAGTTTTTAGTAATTATTGTTTTGATTCTTGGTATTGGTGGGTTTGCTGCCATTAAATATTTCAGTGAAGATAAGCCTGATGCAAAGCCAAGTACTGAGGCTGATAAAGTAGCAGAACTAATGCTTGATCGCTTAAATAAAGATGCATTTGATCAGATACCGTATATCAATTTTGAGTTTTTTGGTGGAGGCCATAAGTATGTATGGGATAAGAAAAATAACAATGCAGTTATTAGATGGGGTGATAATAAAGTAGTACTTAACTTAGATACACAAGAGAGTGTTGTGTATGAAAATGGTGTAAAAATAGAAGACGCCGAGGCAAGTAAACTCAAAGATAAAGCTTGGTCTTATTGGTGCAATGATTCTTTTTGGTTGATAGCACCATTTAAGATATTTGACCCTGGTACAGAGAGGAGTCTTGTAGATGTGGAGCAAGGAGACCATGGATTGATGATTGAATATAAAAGTGGAGGAGTGACGCCTGGTGATAGCTATCTTTGGATATTAGATGATAATTATCAACCTACAGGATATAAAATGTGGACACAAATCTTACCAGTCCAAGGTATGTACGTAGACTGGAATCAATGGGATGATTATATGGGTGCTAAGCTATGTACAACTCATAGTATGATGGGCAAAAAGATGAGTATGGAAAATGTCAAAGTAGGAAACAGCCTTGCCGAAATAGGAATCAGCGAAAACCCATTTATAGTATTACAATGAAAATAGTAACTTATAACGTCAACGGAATAAGAGCCGCAATTAAGAAGGGGCTTTTAGATTGGTTGCAAGAGGAGAATCCAGATATTATCTGTATTCAGGAGACTAAGGCACAACCAGATCAAGTACCGGTAGAAGTATTCGAAGAGCTAGGCTATCACGCCTATTGGAATTCGGCAGAGAAGAAAGGCTACTCGGGTGTCTTGACATTAAGTAAGTCAGAAGCTGATAAAGTCGTAACTGGAATGTCCAATCAATATTACGATGTAGAAGGTAGAGTTATAAGAACGGATTACGGAGATTGGTCCTTATTGAATTGTTATTTTCCATCTGGTTCTAGTGGCGATGCTCGACACACTTATAAGATGGAATTTCTCAATGACTTTGGTCCCTGGATTAAAAAATTATTGAAGAAAAGAAGAAAACTAATTATTGTCGGAGACTATAATGTCGTCAGATTAGATATAGATATCCATAATCCAAAAAGAAAAGATATGCCATCAGGATTTAAGCCTGAGGAGAGAAAATGGTTGAATGATTGGTTTAACAGTGACTTCTCAGATGCATATAGAGTTCTACATCCAGATCAAGAAGATGCATACAGTTGGTGGAGTTATAGGGCAGGATCGAGAGCTAAAAATAAGGGTTGGAGGATAGACTACGTTTCTGTAAGTAATAATATAAGTGATAGAATCTCTTCAGCTAGACACGCTACAGAAGCAGTACATTCTGATCACTGCCCAGTGGTCATCGATATAGATTTGTAATAGTATTAAAGTGCTTCAAGTCGAGAAATCATTTTGTTTATTTCTCTAACATTTTGGCTGTTTGCTTTAGCTACGGCTAGCGCTTTGTCTGCGATTTGCTTGGCATCTTTGACGTTATTGAGTTTGTATTCTATCTCAGATTGTAATAATAAACTTGAGCTATTAGAAGGATCTAATTCAATGGCTCTTTCTATGTAGGGTCTTATTTTCTTAAGCTTCTTTTTAGAATTTGCTTTTTCAAGATAGATTTTTGATAAGTTGAAATAGATGTTAGGATTATTGCTTGTATTTGACGATAAGTAGTCTTCGGCAGTGGTTCTATACTCCTCAGTTTTATCTTCGTTATGGAGGTTATTAAGATAGTATTCTGCAGCATCATTGCTAGGATTTTCTACATTTAGATAACTATACAACAGAGTCGCTTTCTCACGATCAGGTCTGGGATATCCTCTTTCTAATTCGTTATTAACTATAATGCTGATTGTAGCATCTACTTCATCTTTGCCTATTAGATTATCAAAAGCTATTCGATTATTTATCAAGTAATTAAACTCCTCAGAATTGACCGTATATAAGAAGTCAAAAAGGAATCTCATGTTCTCTAATGTAGACCAATCTTCTTGTGTAGCCATATAATCATGTGCTGTAGTTCTGTGACTACCATCCATTAATTGCATGCGGAAGTAAGCTTCTTGCTTTAGAATCTCTGGAGGCATCTCATCACCGCCTTGACCAAAAACATGAACGATAACTTCTTCTGGAGCAGCATTGATAGCTACATCTACTTTCTCTATTCTAGCGTCTACTACTGTAGGTGCTGCAGCCGGTTTTGGAGCAGCCGGCTTTGTTACAACGGGATTATTTTTCTTTACTTTGGCGGTAGACGCATTACGCTTTACAGGTGCTTGGACTACGGCTTGCGTTGGCACCGAACTTGGATATAATTTATTTTGGTAGTGCTTACTCAAAGCAAGTAATTCATCTGCCGAAGCAAGACGATCTATTTTAAATTTTAGATTTCCATGTTTGTCTAAAATCATGACAGTAGGGAGGAATACGACTTGATATTTGTTTTTGAAATCACCTCCAAAATCACTTTCCATATCCACCTTTACATTTATAAAATGCTTATTGAGATACTTGGCTAATTTGGGATTTTTGAATTCTTTGGCCAGTACTTTGCATGGCTTACAATAGCTTGCGTAAGTATCGACAAAAATTAATTTATCTTCTATGGTAGCTCTTTGCTTAGCGGCTCTAAGTTCTATGTCAGCAAATCTTACGCCTTGAGCATAACTAACAACTGTGCATAGAGTAAAAGAGAAAATATAAAAAAGACGGATCAACATATAGATAATAAAAAATTGTCATTATGAATTAAGGTAGTCAAGCATTCTCTCAAGATTAGAAATGTCCTCATCTCTTGATTTTGCTTTTTTGATAGCTTCTTTTAGAACTTTAACAGCTTCTTCTTTTTCATTAGCCTTAGCCAAGAATTGTATGTACTCATTATACGTTGCTGTAGAATCATCTTTCTTAACTAACTCTTTGTATATGTCCATCGTATAAGATGTAGCATCTTCATTGTGGTATAATGAAGACTTGATAGCACCTAAGTGCTCTCGATATGAGTCTGGATTTTTCTTACCATATTTTTTGAGGTAGCTTTTAGATAATTTTTTCCATTCAGCATAGTTACCTGATAAGGCATAGTATTCCATATAAGCTTCTGAGCTAAATTTTTTCTTATCACCTATGTCGGCTTTATCATATTGCGTTATCGCCTCATCTACAAGATCTTTGTAATCGAATTCGACTGCTTTTTTTACAGTCGCCATTGTAACGCTATTAATTTTTTCAGCGAAAGCTTCTTTAGAACTTCCAGCTATCGCTTCTGATCTAAGATCCATTAATTGATCGTACATCTTAGAGTCGGCTTCAGTGACAGCTTGCATAAGGAAACTAGCTTTTTCACTTTTACTTATATCTGGATTAGACTTCAGATATTCGTTAGCAATTTTAGCGCTGGGCTTATCTACTTTATTAAGTTCTCTTACATAATCTACCATCAACTTGTAATCTCGCTTACCTTCGTTATAGAGAGCTTCGTATGCTTCAGTTTTGTCATAACTTTTGATGGCAACTTGTCCGTGATTGATAAGAGCTTCTGCTTGCTGTCCTCCAGTTATTTTTTTAAGAATATTTCCCTGACTGTCAAGAAAGAATAAAGTAGGGTATGCGGATACGGGATACTTGGCGCCAAATGTTCTACCATCTGCCTGTTCCATATCAAGCTTAAGATTTATAAAATTAGAATTGAAAAAATCTCCGACTTCAGATTGAGTAAATACGTTTTTGGCCATTTTCTTACATGGGCCACACCACTGAGCATAAGAATCTACGAATACAATCTTGTCTTCTTTTTGAGCTTCGGCTATTGCTTCTTTCCATGTACCGTGAAAGAACTCTATTCCTTGAGCAGAAACTAATTGTGAGAATAGTAGGAGGCAGAATAATCCAGTGATTTTTGACATCTCAATTAATGTTTTTAAAAGGTTATATATACAAGCTTGAAAGTATTCATTATCAGTTACTTAGCTTGTAGTGGCTTATGCAAAGATGCAGAATTTGAGCTTCGTAATCCACTTTTACAATAAAAATAAAAGTCATAAAGATCCTTTTAACGGAATAATAACGCATAGTCAAGCGTAATTGATCTAAGGTGTGGACGATAATTGCAGTACTTGATTGATAATGTATTGAATAAAGGGATAGTTATATTTGAATATTTTTAGAAAAGAGTTACAAACTTCTTTAATGTCATCAATCTCAAAAAGAGACCTATTCCTTAGTCATGTCGGACAGACAAGTACTTTTCCGCTTGCGTTAGAGATTGCCAGAGCGGAAGGTATATTTATATATGATAATGATGGTAAGCGTTACTACGATCTCAACTCGGGAATATCTGTCAGCTCATTAGGCCATCGGCATCCAGCAGTTATAGATGCGATTAAAGACCAGTTAGATAAGTATATGCACACGATGGTATACGGCGAGCATATACAAAGTCCCCAAGTTGCCTTCGCAGAATTATTAAGTAGGCATCTTGACCCAAAGTTGAATGCCGTATATTTTCTAAATTCTGGAAGTGAGGTTATAGAAGCGGCGATGAAGCTCTCTCGGAAAGCCTCTGGAAGATATGAAATTATAGCTTGTAGAAATGCATATCATGGCAGCACAATCGGTGCTGATAGTCTGAGATCTGATGTCGATTACTTAGCCCCATTTATGCCACTCGTACCGGGCATAAGACATATAAATTATAACAACATAGAAGATCTTAAGCAGATAAACTGTAGAACGGCAGCGGTGATCCTTGAGCCGATACAGGCAGAAGGAGGCGTAATACTTCCTGAGTCAGAATATCTTAATCAGGTAAGAAAAAGATGTGATGACGTAGGTGCATTAATGGTATTGGATGAGATACAGACGGGTTTTGGTAGAACAGGACACTTATTCGCTCATCAGAAATATAATGTACTTCCAGATATCATGTGTATAGGTAAGGCTATGGGTGGCGGTATGCCTATAGGTGGACTGGTTGCAGATCAGAATCTCTTAGGACAATTAGCTAAGTATCCTGATCTAGGTCACATTACTACCTTCGGGGGTCATCCAGTTATATGTGCCGCAGCACATGCAAGTCTTAAGGTGTTAACTGACGGTGATATTATAGATGAAGTCATAGGCAAAGAAAAATTTATACATCAGAAATTAGTGCATCCTACTATAAAAGTCGTAAGAAGCTCAGGGATGATGATGGCAGTAGAATTAACTAAGCGAAAATACCTTAAGCATGTTGTTAACTATGCTTTAGAGCATGGAGCACTCATAGATTATTTTATTTTTAATGATAGGTCATTTAGGCTTGCACCACCATTAATTTATACAATTGAAGAATTAGATAAAGCGCTTGATATCGTTTTAGCGGCAATGGATTATGCTGAGAAGAAATATAATAATTAACGCTTAGTAGATATTATATTTTACTATCCTGTAAGATTTATAGTATTAATAAGTGAAGTCAGATGTTGCTCGCGAGTGAAACTGTTGAGATATTTATCTATGGAATTTTTACTCATAATTTCATATTCATTTACAGATAGATTCATCATTTTATTGAGGTAACTGGAAAGCTCTTTTGCATTAATATTATCCATCTCTATCATCCATCCCGTCTTGTTATGATCTATAAGTTCTGATATGCCAGCATGCCTTGTGCTTATGACTAAGGTCCCACATGACATCGCTTCTATTATAGATATAGGTTGACCTTCCCATGGGTACCAAGTTGGTAGCACGAGAACATGAGCTTCTTGTAAGATTTTATTTTTTTGATCACCAGAGACTACACCATGATAAGTGACTACAGAGTCCATAGGAGAAGTATTGATAATACTCTTAAATTTTTCTTCTAAGTTAGCGCCTCCATTAATCGGATCAGATTCTGCAACGGATTCTATAAATCCTCCACAAAAGTCTAGGTTAAACTCAGTATCAGAACCGGAAAGTTTTTGGGCAGCTTCTAATAGTACGAAGTAACCCTTAGTCTCCATTAGATTAGATAGGTAAAGGATTTTCCATGGTTGTTTCTCTTTAGGCGCTTTTTTGGGAGATGGTACAGATACATTGCCCGTTGGCTGTGCTATGCCATTCATTACGACATGAATTATTTCAGGTTTATTTAGAAAATCAAATTGATTTTTGAGAAGTTCTCCTATTACTATTATAGCATCAGACTTTAAGAGTGTAGATCGGATTATAGTTTGTCGAAAGCTACTTTGATTAGAATAGAAATTTCTGTAGCCACCACCGTGTAGATGTAGAGTAATCTTTTTTCTTAAGATCCAAGCTACATTGATGACCAAGAAATCTTTTATAAAACCTAATGAAGAAGAAGAAATTATAAGATACACTTGCTTAACAAAAAGTAGCTTAACCCAAGCTTGGAATACACTATAAAGCATATGTACCATTCTTTTTATCTTAAAGCCACCTCGTTTTTTGGATTTGCCTTTATAATTTAGATTTACTTCTTTATGGTCAGATTTTGTTTCTCTCAGATAATCTGACAATGAGTCGAAAGCAATCGTAACACCGGTTATAGTCTGGCCACTTCGAGGGCCTATTATTAGGATTTTGTTTTTTAATTTTTGATCCATGATTACCAGTTAATACTCTTAGTTTATACAAGATTAGTTTCTGTAGTATCATGCTTAGAGTGGAATAGAGCAACACCTATAATCAATCCGATCATAGAATGCATGAGTTGTATCTGCGTAAAAAGCAATATCATAAATAAGATATATGAAAACAATATCTCAGGCCGATGCAGTAAATCCTTAAATGATAAATATATAGCTAGCGGAAAAAGCAACCCGAGGAAACCAAGATGAAATAAAACAACATTCATACTTCCACCTATTTTCTCTGTATATCTTAAGTTAAAAGGGACGATCAGTTTTCGATACTTGCTCTGATAGTACATATCACTTATAAATTTAGGATATCGACCAAATCCCTGTGGCATAAAGTAATTTTCTTTCATGGATATAAATGGTGCAAAAGAACTCGTAAGTCTTACGGAAGCACTTTGGTCAGCTTGGGCGATTAGTAGGGGGTCTTCGATGAAGCTCTCTAGAAGCTGCCCAGCTCTAGTGTCTTCTAAGTTGTCCTTAATACGAGAATAAGTGATCGCTGCAGCTACGGCAGTGACTAAGAATAGCACTACAAATAGAATCTTGCCTTTGATAACTTGTATACCAACAAATACACCGATTGCAGCTATAAGAACCGCTAATGCAGTACTCGATTTTGATAGAAAAAATAATTGGAAAAGAAGAAAAGGAACGGCAATCATATTCTCCTTTTTATTAAAATTAAGCAATGAGAATATCATGAGAAATAAGCAGATGGTACCATAGAATGCAGGTTCTGTGCATAGAGAGATGACACCTCTACCGTGTACTAATATCCCCCTTGCCTCATTCAACATAAATGCTCCAAATTCATGAAATACAAAATACTGCATGAACCCTACAAAGAAGTATATAGATATTATACCCATAAAAAACCGAAAGCTAATACGGTAATTATAAGTCGTGTATAAATTATAAGCTACAAAAGCAAGAATTGCAGGGGAGAGATAATTAAACAAGGTTTTAATAGTGGTAAAATATTCTAAGCTAGAGCCTAATGCGAATATGAATGCTAATCCAAATAATGACCACAGCATGATAAGCGGTCCATTGATATTTTTTGCTCTAGTACCTAATGCTAATACAGCAGCTAAGAATATTGCATTAGGTTGCGTATCTGTCCCAAGTTTTAGAAAATCTAAATAGGGGAAGCAGCAAAAAAAAATAAATATGTTGATAAATATTTTCAAATAATCCGATTATCTCCGATGTGTAAGATATTTATTAATCATGTAATTCGTCTAACTTCATCTCAGTTAGTTTTACTGAAGCAGTATAATTTGAAATGGTCTCCGATACTGTTCCAAATTTAAATTTAGACAATAGACGCTCTGTATTTCTGTAAGTCTTCTTTAAGTTGTGGTAATGAGTAAATCTTGCTTTAGGTTCCATTTTCTTCTCGTAGGGATGATCATGATCATATTCCCAAGGGTGTATGTAGAACATTGAGAAGTCATTATCGGATTCTCTCTTGCTATAAGCTCGCTGACTTATCATATATGGAAACAATCGGAAGTAAGCACCGCCAAGTGCCAAAACTTTTCCCATAAAGTTAAATGTAGACACTGGAAATTCTATAAGATCTACATCAGCTATTTTAAATATATGATTGGGTGCAGAAGTTATTCCGTATCTCCATGTTTTGACTGGTGATATAGAGCAATCTATAGTATGTCCTTCTTCTCTTAGTATAGCTAGCGCCCACAAGCTATCTACAGTTATACTAAAGAACGGAGCTCTATATGCGTTGATAGGACTGCCAGTAAGATCTTCTATTATTGACTTCGTTTTTCTTATCTCTTCTCGGAATGCCTTAGGACTAAGATTATATACCTTCTCATGTGAGTAACCGTGTGATGCTAACTCATGACCTTGATCATGGAGTAGTTTTATCATATTGGGATATTTCTCAGCTATCCATCCTAATGTAAAAAATGTTCCTTTAGTATTACTATCTGATAGTAACTGTAGGAGTCTGTTCATTCCTATCTCTACTCTTTTCTCATATGAGCCCCAGCTGTCGTAAGGCATTTCTATACCTTGATACCAGTCTTCTAGATCTATGGTAAAGGCATTCTTAATCATATTATAAATGGTATAGAATGAAGATTAGGTAGTTGCTTCATGTATGATGATGTCTTTTACTTCAGTTAGTTCTATTTCGTCCTTGATGTCCATAGGAAAATTAGAAGTCAGATATCCTACACCATTATGCTCTCCATTTTTTATAGCGACAAAAGCAACAAATTTTTTGAATGCTTTAATTTCTGGGTGATTGGAACTTGAGATAATGCTATGCTCATCATTTATGTCATTAGGATATACTAATTCTACGAAGAGACTCTTGCCTCTATTGTCTACTTCAAAAATTTTTTCTTGATCTAGACTGCATTTATAACTACTTAATATCTGGTCTGCTGCCGTACAATTTATATCATCATTGAATTCTATTAAGAAATCTCTTGACATTCGTGGCAATACTTTGTCGTAATTATTTATGCCTACTGCTTTAAGAAACTTAGCATGTTCCTTAAGTCTCCAGTAGTATGTTATATGTTCGTGTGGTTCTTGGTGTAGACCAGTAGCGATCATTAATTTGACGTTGTCAAATTTTTCGATTCTTGAGAGTAGGTAATCATAAGTCTCTAAGACTTTTATAAAAGGATCCCAATCTTTCGGACAATACCATTCTGGATTTTTTAGTGGGCCAGTGTAAGCATCTGAGTTGAACAAGTAATGGTGCTGTACATGTGCTCCAGAATTAAGAAATATATTAGAGAAATCTGGTTTCTCTTTTCGCCATAGCTTAACGAATACATCAATAAGAAGGCTATCCAGGACAAGCGCTTTCATACCTGGTTTTTTACGATTTAAGATGTTTTTAATATAAGAGCTGTATTTTCTTATCGGTACATATAACAAAAATGCCAGTGCTAAAGTGATAAGAGATGTGATAGTAATTTTTGACTGAGCATTATCATTGACCGCTTGATGTATGGCTTTGTAGAAGTTTTTAGTAAGCCAATTTCCTGATACTTTTGTCTCAGTCCACGGGTCAGGGACAAAAAATGGAGAATTTTTCAATCTATTTTCTGCATTAAATGGTGATATAGCCGCGACTGTTAAGCCTTTCTCCTCTAGCTCTTCGAAGATCTGCTTAGTACCGTTATGACCGATATTATCCCCTAATCTGTACACTTTATGTTCTGCGTAGCTTTGACCTGTGTAGACTGTAACCCATTGTATCCAAGGCTCTAAGAGGTGATATTCTTTTTCGGAGTGGGTTTTTATTACCTTCTGAGATTTTAATAATTTGGCAAAATGAGGTAAGTGCCCCTTGCTGATGTAACTCTCCAAGAATTCGAAGTTAATCTCGTTAAGACCTATAAGGATGGTACGGCTTCTCATTTATTTAAATTATCTACGCCTTAGACGTTTTATATCAGACACTAAGGTATTGTTGTTAATTCAGCAAAAAAAGAACATATTGATATTTTTTTAATATGATTTTTACTGATAGCTTTGATATTTTATAATATTATGTGTCAAATCTGATGAAAACTGAATTGTACAAGCCTGTCTTTATTATAGGAGGGGTGAGATCTGGGACTAGTATCTTAGGTGATATATTAAGTCAGCAAGCTGATCTTGCATACTGGCTTGAGCCCAAGTATATATGGAAATATCGAAAAGCCAACTCCAAGAACGATATAAGAGATGCCTCGGATGCTACACAGCATATTAAAGATTATATAAAGGATCGATTCTATAAATACATGAAGTCTCAGAATGCCTATAGGTTTATGGAAAAGACGCCTAGCAATGTCTTCAGAGTATCCTTTATCCATGAGATATTTCCTGATGGATTGTTCATACAACTTATACGTAATGGTCATGATACTATTCTTTCTACCTATAAGAAATGGACCACACCTATAGATAAGACAGCAGTTACAAGAAGGATAAGGTCTAATGAGATACCTCTATTAGACTTACCTCATTATGGTGCTGCAAGTTTGAGAGATGTCGTAGGTAGAACTCTACTACCTAAAAAGGGTTTTATATGGGGACAACAATTCCAAGGGATAAGAGAATATCGTGCTACACATACTATAATGGAGACTTGTGCTATGCAGTGGGTTACAGCAATGCAACACTCGGAAAGAGACCTCATGAAGGTACCGGATGCACAGAAATTTCAGATCAGATATGAAGACTTTGTAACAAGACCCGAAGAAACATTGGCGCCATTACTGGATTTTTTGGAGTATAAAGATAAGGCAGGTATTATTGATTTTGCGTCCAAGAATGTAAACGACTACACTAAACGATCACGTGATGCAAATACACTACTGGAATTAGAGAAAGTCGACTATATTATAAAAGAAGAAATGGCGAAGTGGGGATATAGTTATCAAAAATAGAATATGGAAAAAAATAAATCAAATTATGTAGCTATTATGGCAGGAGGAGTTGGCTCAAGGTTTTGGCCAGCAAGCAGAGAACATACGCCTAAGCAATTTCTTGATATTCTTGGAGTAGGTAAGTCACTTATCAGATTAACCTATGAGCGATTTACTAATATCGTAGATCCAGAGAATATTCTCGTTGTCACTAATAAGATTTATAAAGAATTAGTTATAGAACATATCCCTGAGATCCCTGAGAGTAATATCATCACAGAACCATCACGCAATAATACGGGTCCTTGCGTAGCGTATACAGCGTTTAGGTTAGAAGCGATGGATCCTAATGCAAGCTTCGTGATAGCACCTTCTGATCACGTTATCTTAAAAGAAGATGCATTCCTTAGCAAAATAGATCAAGCACTAACATTGGCTTCAGCTAAGGATGTCATTGTTACATTAGGCATAGAACCGACTCGACCTGATACAGGATACGGCTATATAGAAACAACAAAAGATAGTTCTGATAATGATGTTATCAAAGTCAACCAATTTAAAGAAAAACCAGACGTCGATACTGCTGAATCTTATATAAATAAAGGAGGCTACTATTGGAATGCGGGTATATTCATCTGGAGTGTAAAGTCTATATTAAATAGCTTTCAGAAGAATGCTACTGAGATATATGATATTTTGTCTCAAGACAGAAGTAAGTACAATACAGAAGCCGAGCAAGCGTATATTGATCAAGTGTATCCGACAACGCCAAATATATCCGTGGATTATGCGATATTAGAAAATGCAGATAACGTATACACAATACCTGCTGATATAGGATGGAGTGATCTGGGTACATGGAATGCACTACACGCATATAAAGAAAAAGATGATTCTGGTAGTGTAGTTATAGGAGAGAATACCATGCTGGTAGATTCTAAAAATTGTATTGTAAAGTCTGATGCTAAGAAATTAGTAGTCATAAAGGATCTCGAAGACTATATCATCATCGATGAACGTGACGTACTCCTTGTGTACCCTAAGAGTAAAGAACAAAGTATTAAGCAATTACGACAAAGTATAGAAGATAAATCATTCAAATAGTATTGCCATTAAAGCACATCATATTAGTCGCTAATACAACCTGGAATATTTATAATTTCAGATTGAATATCATTCGGAAGTTTCTGAATGAAGGACACATTATTACGGTAGTCGCTCCAGTAGATGAGTATATAGAATATAAAGAGAAGTATCCTCAAGTAAAACATATTGCTCTAAGACATTGTGATAGAGAAAAGAATAATCCCCTACAAGACCTTAGGCTTATCACTGAGTTGAGATCTATATACAAAAGATTAAAACCTGACTTAGTAATCCATTATACGCATAAGCCAAATATATATGGCGGTATTGCGGCTAGGTTGAGTGGTGTTAAATCTATCGCGGTTGTAACGGGCTTAGGATATGCATTTATAAATAATGGCTTCCTGAGTCTTATTACAACTTCTCTCTATCGGTATACGCATAAGTATCATGAAGATATCATATTCGAAAATGAAGATGATTTAGCTTATTTTATTGAGAATAAATTAATATCTAAAGGAAAGGGTATCGCCGTAAATGGCTGTGGTGTAGATACTAACATCTATATACCATTTCCTAATGGCTATAAAAAAGAGAAAGTCATCTTTACTTTTATAGGCCGATTACTATATGATAAGGGTATTGTAGAGTTTGTAGAGGCAGCAAAAAGACTTTCTACGAGTTTAGATAATGTAGAGTTCTGGGTTATCGGAGAACTGGATCATGGTAATCCATCAATGATAGAAGAGAGTACATTGCTTAATTGGATAGATGAAGGCTATATTACTTATCATGGTTTTGTTAAAGATGTAAAGCCACTTATAGCTAAGAGTGATTGTATAGTATTACCTTCGTATAGAGAAGGAATGCCACGTATTATTTTGGAAGGCATGTCTATGGCTAAGCCGGTGATTACAACTCGGACTGCAGGATGTAGGCAGACAGTTGTAGAAGGAGAGAATGGCCTACTTGTAAATGTAAAAGATTCTGGTGACCTTAGTGATGCAATGAAAAAACTTTACTTAATGACGTCTGAAGAGAGACACAGTATGGGCAACAAAGGACGACTTCTTGCTGAGAATAAATTTAATTCAAAAATCATCGCTGATAGATTATATGGTATTATCAGCGAGATGTGATAATAAACATTTTTTACAATCTTTGACATATGAAATTCAAGATCATTATGACTTTTCTATACTTAGCTATCATTAACTTAATCTTAGCATGTACGACTACGCCTGTAAGTGATACGACTACTCCGGCGACTACAGCAGACAATACAACTGTAAACAACTCTAATAAGCCAACTGTGACCACACTGGCACCACCAAGAAAAGGAGGTCCTGCTGAGATTATTCTTAATGTGAAAAACATGACAGACCCGCAAGCATCTCTTATTGGTTTTTTTGCAGAGACACACTTTAAGGCAGATACAACAACTGTCAATAATGGTAAGATCGTATTCAAAAACGCCGAAGGTTATGACCAAGGTTTATACTATGTGTCGATAGGGAATGAGAGATTTGCTCAGATAATGTTGGGCGATGATCAGAAATTTGAAGTGTCACTTGATGCTGCTGACCCCATAAATACAATTAAGGTAAAAGGTAGCTTAGAAAATGAATTGTTCTATGAGAACCTAAAGTATGAGGAGGACTTCAATGCAAGATTCGCAGCAGTAAATAATAAATTAAAAGCTCAGACCGAGGGTTCTGCAGAATATAGGCAATTAGAAGCTTCTAAGAAGACATTAGATAAAGAGAGAAAAGATGTTTTAGATAAACTATTTAAAAGTCATCCAGATCTATTATTCACGAAGTTCAAAATGGCTGGCCAGAACCCTGAAATAAAAGAAGGCTTGAGTGACAAAGAACAAGTCTATCACTTCAGAAAAGAATTCTGGGATAACGTAGATTTTTCCGATGAGCGACTTATAAGAACTCCTGTGATCAATAATAAATTAAAGAGATATATCAAAGAACTGACACCTCAGAATGCGGATTCTATAGTACATTATTCTAAGGAACTTATAGACAAGACATTACAATATCCTGAGTACTTTAAGTACTTCAGTAACTGGGTAGTATTAGAATATGAAGCTGGCAAGTCAACGATTATGGACGCCGAGGCAGTATTCGTTAAAATAACACAAGAATACTTTACAAGAGAAAGAGCTTTCTGGGCTGACTCTATGGAAGTGTACGCTATAATTAACAGAGGTCGTGAGATGGGTAATAGCCTTGTAGGTCAGAAAGGGCCTAACGTGACGGTGCCTGGTGTAGATGGTAATCCCAAGACCCTATTTGATTCTGATGCAGATTATCTCGTTGTATATCTCTATGCACCATCATGTGAGCATTGTATGGAAGAGACACCGCAACTGGTCAAGTGGTACAACGAAAACAAAAGTAAGAGTTGTGATGTCTATGCCATCGCTTTAGATACAGAAATTCAAGAATGGAAAGACTATGTCGCTAAGAATAATATGACATTTACTAATGTCCACGATCCTACTAACAGATCTATATATGCGACATACTATGTAGACGTTACACCAGAAATATATCTTCTTAATAAAGACAGAACCATCATAGGTAAGAACTTGAAGACATTCCAACTGGAGACAGTAATTGCTAAGGATAAAGAGAAGAGGTAAGTTCTCTTACTTTTTCTTAACGACTATTCCTTAGGCTATATGTTATCTTTATAGATATCGATCTCGCTTATTATTATAAGAAGAAGTTATATTAACTTCCTAAGAATTAGTCCTCCAGAAATATGGTGTAAATAGGACAAGAATACTAAATAACTCTAGTCGTCCTATAAGCATTATAAAAGCAGTAACGATTTTACCAGAGTTGGGTATCGTAGAAAAAGTATCTAATGGACCAATACTGCCAACGGCAGGTCCCACATTGCCCAGACATGTCGCTACTATTCCTGCAGAAGTAAGCAGTGGGTTATCAAAATCATCCAAGATAAATGTCATTGTGATCATACCGACAAAAAAGACAAACAAATAGATCAATAGAAATGTAAGGACATGCGTCATGATTTTGGGAGCTACGACCGACTTATCAAGTCTTAATCTTATAAGCGCATTAGGGTGTAGTAATCGCTTAAATTCAAGTACTGAATTCTTGGCGAATACCAAGTGTCTGACAATCTTAATACCGCCAGAAGTCGACCCAGCACATGCTCCAGAAAACAAAAGTCCCAAAAAGAAAAATGCACTTACAGAATGCCAGAGCGTATAATCTGTTGTCACATACCCGGTCGTCGTTATGATAGATACAACATGAAAAGCAGATTCTCTAAACGAACTTTCCATATTGCCATCCGTATAGCAATAACAGACCATAGTCATGAATAGAATACAGAAAACTACAAATAGGACATAAGTCTTAAACTCGTCACTTCTTAGAACCTTATTGAACTTACCCTTTATACTTGCATAGATAAGTGAGTAATTAATACCTGCTATAAACATGAATATGATAAGTGTGTATTGTATTAATGGCGTATCGTAGTATCCAATGCTTTGATTCTTAGTAGAGAAACCTCCTGTGGCTATTGTCGTCAGACCATGATTAACGGCATCAAATGCAGTCATACCTTCTAAGTATAATATACACATGAGTATGAATGTTATGCTGACATAAAGCAGCCACAATCGCTTAGCTGTTTCTTTAATTCTTGGATGGATCTTATTAGAAGTAGGGCCAGGAGATTCTGCAGTAAATAATTCTACACCACCCACACCTAATAGAGGAAATATGGCAATCGTCAATACGATGATTCCCATACCACCGATCCATTGCGTGAAGCTTCTCCAAAGTAGAATGCTGTGTGGGAGCTGGCTCAGATCTGAAAATATTGTAGCTCCTGTAGTTGTCAGTCCAGAGATACTCTCGAATACAGCATCGATGACTTGAACATTTATGTCCATAAGTAGATATGGAAAAGCACTTACGATAGTGGTGACAAGCCACGCTAAGACGACAATTATATATCCATCTCTTTTAGATAATTGATTAGGACTTCTCTTAGTCAGCTTAAATATCCCAGCACCTGACAACATAGTAATCACACATGTAATCAATAACTCAGGCGCAATAGACTCCTTTAAGTAGAACGCTACTATCGTCGGTAACAACATGATCATCCCTACGAAAGCTATTATTACAGCGATAACTCTGAATATGGTATTGAGATGAATATTCATACGTTTCTATTTATGAAGAGAATTATGAGTGGAAAAAGATTAAGTGAAATAACTCTCTACATGTTTGATAGATTCAGGAAGAGCGAATACAATTACCTTATCTCCTTTCTTAAGCATAAAATCTTTACTTGGTATGATACTCTGTTCTCCTCTCACAACACCAGCTATAATAATTGATGATACACGTAGATTCAATTCTCCTAAGGTCTTACGTGTAACATGATTTTCTTTAGTGATTTCAAATTCTATAATTTCTGCATCTACACCATGTAGTTGTGCTATCGCTTTTATGTGTCCTTTCCTTACGTATCGGAATATATTATTAGCAGCGATAAGTTTTTTATTGATAATCGTATCGACTCCGATGTTCTGAGATATATGCGTATATACTTCGTTATCTACTAACGCAATGGTCTTGTACACACCACTATCTTCTGCGAGTAAGCTGGATAGAATATTAATTTCTGTATTGGGTGTGACGGCAATAAATGCATCCATATGAGCAAGTCCTTCTTGTTCTAAGAGATCTTTACTTCCGGGGTCACCTATAATGATTAGTGTTTTTTCAAGCGAATTAAGAAATCGTTTTGCTGTAGATTTATTTTTTACAACAAGCGTAACATGATAATCATTCTGTAGATTTTTGGCAGTGTCTAATGCAAGTGTAGTGTCACCTACGATCATTACTTTTTTGATATCTTTCTTTTGTCTACCAAGAAAGGGTAGGACATTATCTACATTCTGACTTATGATACTGAGGTAAAGGTGATCGCCTTTCTGTAGAATCGTATGATTCTTTGGAATTATAGTTTTATGATTTCTTAGAAGTGCAACACCTCTATATTCAAAATTTTCCTGACTTTCATCGATAGAGCTGATAGGCTGACCTATAAGAGGAGAATTACCATCTATTGTAAATCCTGCAACACTAATTTTTCCATTTTCAAAATCAAATATATCTGTTAATGATGCTCGCTCTATAAGTCTCTTTATCTCTTTAGAAGCAAGGTGGTTAGGTGATATAATCTGATCGATTCCGATCTTAGCGAAATATGATTTTTGTGAAGCGTTAAGAAATTCTGGATTGCTGACTCTTGCGATTGTTGTTTTAGCGCCTTTTTGTTTTGCCAGTATGGCTATAAGAAGATTAGTCTCCTGACTCGTCGTTACTGCAATGAATAGATTAGCCTTGGATACTTCGGCTTCTTTTAAGATATCTATGGAAGTGGCATTACCGTGCAAGGTCATAACGTCCAGCTTGTTAGCTACACCCTCAAGAACCTCAGAGTTATTATCTATGAGAGTAATGTCTTGATTTTCCTTCTCTAAGAGTTTAGCAAGATGAAACCCTATGGCGCCTGCTCCCGCAATAACTATTTTCATACTAAGATAATCGGTGAATGAGCCATGAATACATCTGGTATTATAATTTCGAAATTATCACAAATAAAAACAAAATTATGATGTTCGAAGATCAATTGCTTAGAAGTAATTTAATTATCAAGGCTTCATAGTATAATTGGCAATCCTCCTTTTCATATCGAATGAGGACGAGTTGAGAGATCTTCAGCTTTCATAGAAGCAGTGCTATTGTAATGGCAGTATTCTATTTTTTCCTGAGGATTTCTCCGCGAGGTCGAAATGAAAAAAGAATTGAGAGTTCAGCCTTTACACAACACTTAATTAAGATAAACAATACTCGCATTAAGAATTGTCGCAAAACTTACCCATAGAATATAGGGTACCAGTAAGTATGGAGCAATACTATCTACTTTCTTAAATGCTCTAATAGTTAATAATATCATCACCCACATAATAATTATTATTATCAATGCATATAATGGTTGCTGTAGAGCAAAGAAAACGGGTGTCCAGATGAGGTTAAGAATAAGTTGTATGATAAATAGTCTTATAGCCGAAGTCTTGAGAGAACTTGAGGGCTTATGCCAGACTCTTGCTATAGCTATACCCATGAGCGTATAGAGAATAGTCCATGCTGGCCCGAATACCCATGTAGGAGGTTGAAAAGAAGGCTTGTTAAGTGTCTGATACCAATCCGTAAGACCAGAGCCCGATAATATACCAGAAGCACTTCCTAAGCCTACACATACGATAACACATAGAATATACTTGGCAATGAGAGACTGGAACATGATTAGTATTTTATTACAAAATAAGAAAAAAAATAGCCCACTTAATTATAAGTGAGCTATACAGATTTTTATTTAATAGAAACTTACTTAGTTGCAGCTTCGTATCTTCTTTCTATCTCGTTCCAGTTGATAACATTAAAGAATGCAGTAACGTAGTCAGGTCTTCTGTTCTGGTAGTTAAGGTAATATGCATGTTCCCAGACATCTAATCCTAAGATAGGTGTACCTCCACATCCGACATCTGGCATTAGAGGATTATCTTGGTTAGGCGTAGAACAGACTTCTACTTTTCCTCCATCATGTACACATAGCCATGCCCATCCTGAACCAAATCTTGATCCAGCAGCCTTAGAGAATGCTTCGATAAATGCATCCTTACTTCCATAAGCCGCATTGACAGCTTCTAATAGTGGTCCTGATAATCTACCTCTGTCGTTAGGATCCATTGCAGTCCAGAACTGGTTATGATTATAATATCCACCACCGTTATTACGGACAGCAGTATTGGTCATGTCTAAGTTTTTAAGAATATCTTCTATATCCTTACCTGCAAGGTCAGTACCTTCTACTGCTGCGTTTAGTTTCTTAGTGTATCCTGCATGGTGCTTGCCGTGGTGTATTTCCATAGTACGAGCGTCTATGTGGGGCTCTAATGCATCGTGACTGTATGATAAAGCTGGTAATTCGAATGCCATAATTGTTATTTTTTTTAATTTTTATTCTAATTATAAATACTCTCAAATCTAACAAATATTTACATGAAATGTTCTCTCAAGACCTTATGAATAAGAGCTAAGACCTCACTTAATAATCTTCTGACGTATTAAGAATATTCTAATTATTTTTGTCCTCCTAATAAATAAATGATAATGCAAAAACAAAGAGAGGAAAAAGATTCTATCGGTATTATAAATGTACCAGCTGACAAATACTGGGGAGCACAGACTCAGAGGTCTATTGAGAATTTCAAAATCGGAGGACAGAAAATGCCTCTCGAAGTTATTAAAGCTTATGCCATTCTTAAGAAAGCAGCTGCATTGACTAATGCTGACTTAGATGTATTGCCCAGATCTAAAGCAACACTTATAGGCAAGGTGTGTGATGAAATCTTAGATGGAGAATTAGATGATCAATTTCCTCTTGTTGTATGGCAGACAGGATCTGGCACTCAATCTAATATGAATGTCAACGAAGTCATCGCTAACAGAGGACATGTAATTAAGAAGGGAAAGCTTACAGACAAGAAGAAAGCTTTACACCCTAATGACGATGTAAATAAGTCACAGTCTTCTAACGATACTTTCCCGACAGCTATGCATATCGCTGCTTACTCTAAGCTTAAAGATGTGACGATCCCAGGTCTACAGAAATTAAAAAAAGAATTAGAAAAGAAAGCTAAAGCCAATGCTAAAGTCGTCAAGATAGGACGTACACATTTTATGGATGCGACACCACTTACCTTAGGGCAAGAGTTGTCTGGTTATGCTACGCAATTAGAATTCGCGATACAAGCTATTAAGAATACACTGACGCATCTTAGTCAGTTAGCATTGGGAGGTACAGCCGTAGGTACTGGATTAAATACACCTAAAGGTTATGACAAGAAAGTAGCTAAGCATATCAGTAAGTTGACTAAGATTCCTTTCGTTACAGGTAAGAATAAATTCGAAGGTCTTGCCGCTCATGATGCTATCGTAGAATCTCATGGAGCCCTTAAGACCGCGGCAGTATCGCTTATGAAAATAGGCAATGATATACGTATGTTGTCTTCTGGTCCAAGATCAGGAATCGGTGAGATTATCATTCCAGCTAATGAGCCAGGATCTTCTATCATGCCAGGTAAAGTCAACCCAACGCAATCAGAGGCACTGACGATGGCTATGGCACAAGTCATAGGTAACGATGTCGCTATCAATGTAGGAGGCATGAGTGGACAATTTGAGCTGAATGTATTCAAGCCGATGATGATCTATAACTTTCTGATATCAGCACAGCTTATCGGTGACGCTTGTGTCAGCTTCTGTGATAATTGTATCAAAGGCTTAAAGCCCAATAAGAAAAAAATCAAAGAAAGCCTTAATAATTCTCTCATGCTTGTCACTGCCCTCAATACAAAAATAGGGTATGACAAAGCTGCCGAGATCGCGAAGAAAGCCTACAAAGAAGACACGACACTCAAGGAAGCTGCATTAGCATTAGAATACCTTACTGCAAAAGAATTTGATGCATGGGTACGACCTGAAGATATGATCGGGTAGTAGTTATATATAATCTATTAAATTGGCAGCAAAAAATTTATTTCTGATAGACGCCTTAGGAGCAAGTCTATCGGCATTTATGTTAGGTATAGTTTTAGTTAAGCTGCAGGATATCATAGGTATGCCAGTAGATGTATTGTATCTCTTGGCTTTCTTACCGTGTCTTTTTTTGATTTATTCTTTCTCTTGTTATTTCTTCCTCAGACGTAATTGGTCTCCATACCTTAAAGGCATTGCCATAATTAATATACTTTATTGTGTTATCTCACTATACATGCTCATTGTACATCGATCGAGTGTGACGACACTGGGGTATATCTATTTTGTTGTTGAGATCATATTGGTGCTGACTATTGCAAGTGTGGAGTACCGCGTATCGCGGCACGCGATATAAGATATCACTTTAATAGGCATAAGATCTTAGACAATACTTGTAAGCACGTTTAGCCAGTTTCATAAAGTTATTACGCTAAGCGTGTATAAACGTTACTAACGGTTACGATACGACTATTTTCTTAAAGCCTTAAATATGAATAGCTTATGTCGCAATGTATTATGATAATTTCCTTAAATTTAGATAACACTGTACGTTCTATGGAATATATAGATAAGCGTAATAGAAGGTAGCCTTAGGAAGAATCTAATAAATCATCTATAAGATTCATAGATTAATATTAAAATACGCGGGCACTAAGAAAAGCGTGTAAGGCAGATGATCTTAGATTATTAATAAAAAGAACTAAATTGAGTTGAAGACATAAGCGATATATATGTAACTAATAGCAAAAGGTGTATATATACAGTAGTTAGTGAGAATCAAATAAAATAAATATATGCCTGACCTTTCAAATAAAAATAGATCATTTTAAGGAAACATTTTGTATCTTTAAAACGTTTAACAAAAGATGCATAATTGAAGAAGAAAGTTGATATTATAATGCTGAAGGAAGCTGAAGAATACTTCAACAACCTACCTCAGAAAATAAAAGACAAATTTGCAATTGCATTCTTTAAGACTAAAAACAGATATAAAGGTGATTGGTTTGAAAAGTTAAATGGATCAGATGGCATTTTCGAATTTAGAAGAAGAGATCAAACTAAATTCTATAGAATATTTGCGTTTTGGGATTCAGAAGGTGAAGAAGAAACTTTAATTGTTGGTACTCATGGATTAAATAAGAAGACAAACAAGACTCCAGCAAAAGAGATAAAGAAAGCAGAAGCTATAAAGAAAAATTATTTTAATTCAAAATCGAAGAAATGAAAGGAATAAGATTAAATGAATTAATTGAAAAAAGTTACGGTAAAATAGGAGATCCAAAACGTAATGAATTTGAACAGGAATTACGAATTGAGTTAATTAGAGAGGAGATTAAAAAATTAAGAATAGAAAACAATCTAACTCAAGAAGAACTTGGTAAGATGATTGGTGTTCAAAGAGCTCATATTTCTAAATTGGAGAACAACTCTCAAAATGTTACCATTGGAACTCTAATGAAGGTATTTAATGCTTTAAATGCGCAAATTAATTTCACGGTTGTAAAAAGAGCTGTATAAATAAGACTCTCACTAACACAGCATTATGACAGAATCACTCCTACGTCGTGACTCTGCATATGCATAATCCGTTATCATCAATTTAAAAAAAAATGAGTAAATCTGAAGTAAGTACTGCAATTGAAAGGGTTAACAAAGCCTTATCACCACAAATGAATGATGTATTTAATACTTCAACTATGAGTTCGTTGATTTTGTCTGTTTGCTTAATTGATACCTTGTCAAGTTTTCATAGCGGTTTTGAAGGAAAAGGTTCAAAGCACAAAGCGAGATTCAATAAATTCACCAAGCAATACTTGCCAGAATACACAGACCTACTTTATAATTTAAGAAATGATGTAATTCACTCATTCTCTAATTTGTCAAACCTTCTATTTACAGAATCCGAAGAATTCAAAAGTACCTTCCCGCAACTTAAATCCATTTTAGGGAAGGAAGTTTTTGACGTGAAGAAATTCAAAAATAGAATGGTTGAGGTCTACAATGAATTCTTATCTGATGTAGGAGATTTGGAAAATAATGATCTCCGTTCAAATTTCATGAAGAGATATAAGAGCCTCGGAATTATAAGTGATTTTAATATCCCTGTAATGAAAAACTTTAAGGGGGAAATAAAAACGCATATTGATGAAATGGATAGATTGCCTGGAACGGATATTCCAATTGGATTTGCTCATCCAATAAAGACAAAAAGTTAGATATGAAGATTTCTAAAACTAAATCTTGCAAATATTGGAAGCAATTAAAATCTGAAATTATTTCGGATTTTGACAATGAAGATTTATGGACTGAAGCAATTAAACTTTTTGAAGAAAGAATCAAGTACAGATACTTAAAACCAATATCAAAAATTGAGAAAGGTAAAAATCACGAAGGTGAGGGTTATGCAATAATGACTATTTATTGCTCACTAATTGAATTCTTAGAAACAATCAATCAAGGAATAAATTTCAAGTTAGAGAATCCTGATAAATCGAAATTTGAATACTCAGTAAGAAATAGCAAGAAAATATACATCTCATTTCTAACCAATAGATTTGGCTTTAAAATAAGCAAGAGCTTAGCAAAGCAATTTTACGTTAATGTAAGATGTGGACTACTTCACGAAGCTAAACTTGGTTCAAATTGGTTAATAAGAGTTGACTCTGCAAAACTAATTGGGGATGTTGACGGCAATATTGTGCTTAATAGGAAACTATTTAGTGAGCGAGTAAAGAAGTATTTAAAAAAGTACACAACTCAATTAGTCAAAGATGAAGAACTTAAAAAAGCTTTTATTAGAAAGTATGACTATTTGTGTGAATGAAAAAAGATGATAACACATGATGACGATGGCATACCCTTCGGGATACGCCACGTATCATAATTCCGTTATAGGCAAGCAAAAAATACAATATGAAAAATCTAAAAATGCTAACATGTATGGCAACCATTCTTTTCTTGATTTCGTCATGCAATTTTGATTCGAAACCAAATCATTTAAAAGTATTGCATCCACAGATACAAAAAGAAATTGACTCCCTTGAAATCAAACTAACCAATATAAGCGAAGAAACCATTATACCAGGCTTTGCTGCAAACATTATGCAGGGAAATGAAATAATTTTCTCTAAAGGCTTTGGATATTCTGATGTAGCAAATAAACATAAGTTTTCACCTCAAACTATTCATGTCATTGCTTCAGTTTCTAAAACTTTTGTTGGCGTTGCAATAATGAAACTTGTAGAGGATAAAAAAATCAATCTAGATGATCCGATTAATGACCACCTACCCTTCACAATAAGTAGCCCACATTTTCCTGAATCTGTTATTACTATTAAACATCTTGTAACACATACTTCTTCACTTAATGATGACTTTGATGATGGAGAAAAGAGACCAAGCCAGCTAATAGAACAATCTATATATAATAAGGATGAAATGCCGAAAGAAATGGCAGGAGATATCTACTACTGGGATGGAACTGCTTTGCCGTTAGAGAAATATATAAAGCAAGCATTTACACCCAATGGTAAATGGTATGATAATAGTAACTTTTCTGATTTCAAGCCTGGTGAGAAATATGAATATTCTAATGAAGGGACAAATCTTGCCGGCCTAATAGTTGAAAGAGTTTCAGGTATGCCTTTTTCAGAATTTACACAAAAACATATCTTCCAACCACTTAACATGACTAATTCCTATTGGGAATATAAAGACTTGGATTCAACTGTATCAAAATTGTATACAATTTATGAAAAAGAAGGTACTCCTAAAGTTTACGAGTTTCCCAGGGCAATTGATTCAGGACAGCCAGCAGGAGATTTAAAGTCCACTGGAGATGACCTATCGAAATTCATTATTGAAATGATGAATGGTTTTAAAGGGAAAGGCCAGATATTAAATGCGAAATCATATCAGATTTTGCTAACGCCACAAATGAGTAGAAACATATTTGAAGAGCACGATGAAAGTGCATTGAACGATGATTACGATGTAGGGATATTTTGGGCAATTTCAAAGCCAGGTTATAGGATTCATAAAGGTGGACATATTGGGGTATATTCAATTATATATTTTAATCCAAAAAACGATATCGGAGTAGTCTCATATTGTAATTTAGCACATCCTGATTTTGGGAAAATTGTAAATACTATTAATGAATTTCAAGAAAAAGTAGAAAAAATGCCAGCCGATAACATTAAAGGCTGAAGATTCTATTGAATATGAATCTTCGGTCCTGCCTGCTCGCTGGTAGGATAGTTGGACGAAGCGTATCCAAGTAGGTGATAGGTTCTATGCCATTTCGATTTTGCTAATGAGTGGGATTATGTAAGAGATCAGCGATTGATATATGTTACTATGTATTTATAGGTTCGTTTGTTATGATCTGTTCTACTATATTTTAGTAATTTCTAATAATTCTCAGTAGTAAAGGGTTGATATTTTTAGTTATGAGCATAGCTCCGCCCGCCCCCGTTATCTGAAGTTTCTAACTTAAGATTAATTTAATATTACTTTGAAGTTGCAAACTTAAAAAGAGCATTGGCACCGATGAATTCAGGCAGGCTTAATACTATTTAAGCTTGAAGATGTCCGATTAGATTTTGATTTGATTTTTCAAGCTCAAGGCAAGAGCGAATGATTTCGTTGGAGACGAGTCGAGAATAATAATACTCGAAAAGAGTTAACCACGATAGTGGGTGGGCTGAGGAATAGCCATAGCTACCGCCGTGGGCGGCACAGGTAACCGCTAGTATTTTTAACGAAGAAATTGCAGAATTAAGTTAAAATATGCGGGACATTCTTAAGCTTAAATAGTATAACTATTCTTAATCTTGTCCATCCAGAAATCTTATAAATCGTGTTCTCACTTGATGGTATAGGATTGTAATTAAGATGCTACAAGAGCATGAATAAGATGAAGCATCAACAAGCGAAAGAAAATATTTCAATATAATAATCACTTCCATGTCGCGAATCCCTCCTGTAGATCATATATTAGTTAAACAACATTAGTCATGAGAAATATATCAACTTCCTTTTTATTCATTTTTACTATAATCTTAGCTTCCTGTTCTGACGATGCTCTTATACTACAAGAACCTGAAGTGACTTTCCCTGATACTGTAGAACTTTTGGAGGGTAACCTTATCGGTAGCGTCGAAGATGAAGCTGGTCTGCCTATCAGTGATGCTCTTGTAACATGTCTCAGTTGTCTGCCTGTGCAAGAAATTATGACAGATGATAAAGGAGACTTTCGATTTCTAAATGTAGAAGTAAAAGGAGGATCAGCTTACTTAACAGTAAATTCTTCTGGAAAATTTGACGGATTTAGGAGAGTACCATTGTTAGAGGATAAACTTAATTATACAAGAGTTCTACTTAAGGAGAAGGTTTCATTGGGTAGGCTTTCTGCCTCGCAAGGTGGAGATCTCAGTCACATTAGTGGAGCAGTGATTTCATTACCAGCTAGCGGAATCGTAGATGCAGCTGGACAATCTTACACAGGCGAGTATAATGTTTTTATGTCATGGATAGATCCGACATCAGAAGATCTAAATCTTAGAATGGTAGGTGACCTGAGTGCTATAGATTCCGAGGGAGAGCTTGTGGGCCTGTCTACATATGGTATGCTACAAGTAGAGCTGGAAGCTACAGATGGATCTGAATTGAATCTAAATGAGGGGAGCACAGCCGTTCTCGAATTTCCTGTACCTCAATCAATAAGAGCAAATGCACCTACAGAAATTCCACTCTGGAATTATAATGAGGCGAATGGTTACTGGGTAGAAGAAGGAAGCGCTGTACTAGATGGTGATAAGTATGTAGGAGAAGTATCTCACTTCAGTACATGGAATGTTGATGTTAAGATTGATCCTGTAGATATCTGTGGCTCTATTGTTACAAGTGAATTTAAGAAAGGCCTTTCTTATTACCAAGTAAAATTAGGAGGTGAAACATTTCAAGGTACGGGTGGCTGGCTCTGCGATGACGGATCTTTTAGATTTATTAATGTACCAAGTGGACAGATACTAACTTTAGATATTTTGAACTATTGCGGCGAACTAATCGAAGCCATAAATCTTGGGCCATATGAATCAGGCAAAGTAGAGTTAGACCCTATAACTATATCAGAAGATACAGAAATCACCTTCGTGAAGTTAACTGGTAATTCTATTGATTGCGATAATGAGGCATTGACTGAAGGAATGGTAATTATTAGTTTGGAATATGATTCTTATGTTTTTCCTATAGATTCAGACGGTAGTTATGATGTTAGTTTTCCTACTTGTGGAGAGTTCGATGGCACCGTTCAAGTCTTTAATACAATTGACTTCACGGCATCAATATCAATAGCAATTTCAGATCAAACTGATGATTTCAATTTTATAGATTTTCAGGCGTGTGATGTTTTAGCTGAAGAGTATTTCTATTATAAATTTGGACGTCCTGCATACTTAGGTGGTACAGTGGAGAGGTTTGAAATAGATCCTGGAATTATTTCTTATTCAGAAAATTTAGGTCAGTATACAGTACTTTTTGAAGATACATCTTCATTGGATAAAGTTAGGTTTAAATTTGAAAATGCTCCAGTGGAGGGTATTGACCAAATATCAAGTAGTGTGGAAGTAGCTGATAGTACTTTACATTATTTTGTTACTGAGCTAACAATTCAGTTTAACACCGTTGGTCCAGAATTATCACCTGGTGTTTACGAGTATATAGAAGGTAGCTTTAAAAATTCAGAATCTACCGGTCTTAGGATTAATGGCACCTTCAGAGTAAAGCCCGAATAAGAATCTGTGACTTATATCGACATAATAAAAAACTTTAAAAATGGAGATAAGAGATCCGCAAAGGATCTCTATCTTCATTCTTATAAGTGGCTTTTTGCCACAGCACATCGCTATGCCCCTGATGAAAGTACCGCCAAGGATGCCCTTCAAAATACTTATATAAAAATCTATTCCAATATAGAAAGTATACACTTAGAGTCGGAAGCGATGGTCGCAGGTTGGATGAAAAAAATCTGTATTAATGAAGCCCTAGTTTTAATAAGGAAAAAGAAAAACTGGGATAAGCTTCAGGTAAATTCTAATTCTGAAGCATTTATTCCTCAGTATGAATTTGAAAATCAAGAACTCTATACATTACTCCACAAGCTACCTGCGCAACAGCGTATTTGTTTTAATTTATTTGCCATCGAAGGCTATAGTCATAAAGAGATATCAGAGCAATTAGATATAAAAGAAAATTATTCCAGAACGCTTGTAGCTAGAGCCAGAAAACAATTAAGTGTTATACTACCAAAAGTAAAAATTCATGAAGCCTCATAACAACATAGACGATTTCTTCAAAGACAATTTATCACACTCCGAGATACCTATGTCTGGTGTAGAAGATCTATGGAATAAGATAGATCCAAATAAGCCACGTAGAAAGTTTCCTTTCTTTTTATGGTATTCATTGGGGCTTTTTGGGCTGATTTTAGCAGGGTGGTTCATATTTAATTTAGATGGTACAGAAACTAACTTAACGGAGACTCAACATGATGATACGTCAATAGAACAAAAGACAGTTCAGCTGAATGAGAATGAGACGTCCACACTTTCTTCTAATGTTCTTCAGCAAGAAAGAGAAGACCTTAATACTGAAGTTACTGTAGGTACTTCTAATTCGATTGCGCAGAAAAGTGATAATGGAACAATAAATAATAATTCTGATAACCAACAAGATAATAGAACACTAATAGCTACGCAATCCAATAATCTTGGTTTGGTTACAGATAATAAAAACGATAGTTACTCATATTCAAACTTAAATTCTAAGCTTTCAAATCAGAAAGACGTGAGCCTAAGTAATTTTGAAAACGAAAGAATGCCACTTGCAACATTTGGATTACTTTCCGTAAAGGGTAATTATGTCTTAGACTACAGCAGGCCATTACCTTGTATAAATGGATTGTTAATATCTGAAATTGTTAAACCTATTAAGCCAGTCAATCGCCAGAAGTTATGGTATGGACAAGTGAGTGCAACAACTTCGTTTGTATCAAATAAGATAAGTTTTAAAGGTATGGACCCTGTTCCTAATCCTGAAGAATGGAAACGTGCAGTGGACCCTATAGCAAGTTTTCAAATAGCCGTATCTCTTGGTAGACAAATAAATTCCAAGAGCAGTATTAATGTAGGCTTGGAATATCAGCACATCGATAACCAATATACTCAGGATACTGTTATCATAGAATCACAGTCTCAGTATAATCCTGAGGCCTACTTTACGTCGGGTGGTTTTCGTGGAGATTCTGTAATGGTAGAAACCATTACTAAAGGCACCATAATGAGACCACTCAGAGAATCATTGATCAATATTCCTTTGAGATATAACTACTATATTGTTAGAAAGGGTCATTTCGGATTAGATGTGAGTCTCGGTCTTATTATGAATCTAAGTCGTCAGCAGTCAGGACCAGTTCTCAATTCTAATAATGAATGGACCATAATTAGTGGTCAGTCTCAGAATAGAATAGGCTTTAGTTATGACCTATCGCTTTCAGCAATATATACTTTGAAAAATGATCAATCGTTATTCCTGACGCCACGTTTCAGACACAGCCCTTCTGATCATTTGGAGGACCTACCCTTTTATCTAAGTCGAATATATGTTGGAATGGAATTAGGTTATCGTATTGCGTTTTAAGATTAATTTGTTATAGTCTAAAAGCGACTTATACCATTTAAATTTTAAGATGTCGGTTAAGATTATAGAATAGAATTTGTTAAGATTTAGGCAAAAAACGCAGTCATAGCGGTAGCTATGAAGAGTATTTTTAACGCAGAGATTGACTAATTCTATTATAATATTTCCGACATTCTAATGTTTAAATGGTATTACATTGGTATCTGTAATGCTCGTCTCAGCGTGCAGCTAAGATGCTATCGAATGGAATTTAGTATGACATAATTGTTCTATAATGATTGTTAAAGGCGGTCTTAGAGGTATATGGTACCGACGCTACACGAGTCCGCCCATGGAGGAAGCATCGGCGAGCGGGGTGATCGGCAGCCTGTTTAATGCTGCAGGAGAAGATAACGTTATGATAACCGTCGCCAGTACTGGAGCAGATGACTTAGCATTATTTGCACAGAATATTCCAGTGATGTATTACTTCGTTGGCGGCAAACGATATGATACAGAACTTAAGGATGTCGCTCCACATCATACACCAGATATAATTGTTAATTATTTACGTCTCATTTCAGGCATTAAAGCGCTGTCACAATTTTACCATTGATTATAATGTGAGCTCACGATAGTAAGCTTAGCGAGCGCTTAATTTCTTAGATAGCAAAAGTTATCCATATTTTATACCTAAATACCCTGAGACAGACCAAGATAGTACATGTATTTTCTACATTATTAAATTTAACAAATGAAATTTAGTCATGAAGCAAAATATTCTCGTAGTTTTAGAAGCTATTCAAGATGGAATCAAATCTTTTACAAACAAAACCCTCTACAGATGAAATTTAAGTACCCCCTTTTGATACTCATATTTATAGTTCCAATCTTTTCTTCAGGACAAGAAAAAGGCAACGCCAGCGCCCTCGTCCAGGAGTTTATCCAAAGCAACCAACAACTAAAAAGTAAAAATAACATTGAGTACGAGATCAATTTTGATCAATATGACAAAAATTCCGGCGTACGGAAAGTCCACGCCTTACAAAAGCTAAATGGTATATACGTAAGAGAGGGACTAATTACTCTTACTTATGGCAGAAATAAAAAGCTTTATAGCCAAAACCATTTTTCAGTAAATAAAGCCAATGCATCTAAACCAACCATCGGTGTAGAAACGGCCTTGACAAATTCTATGCGTTTTCACAAGATGGACCATAAGTCCCCACTTGTTCTTAAAGAGAATAAATCCGAGTCTGACTTACATGTCATATATGAGAGAAGTGATGATACTGCCTCTGACATCCAGGCCAGATTAATGTATATACAAACCAGAAGAAATGATGAGCTAACGCTTACATGGGAGACGCAATTACATACTGCAGACCGCCAGAATTATTGGATCACATATGTAGATGCAAATTCTGGTAAAGTATTAGATTCCAAAGACATGGTACTACATTGTTCTTTTGGAGGAGGGTTAGTCTATGATGCCTCACCTGAGGAGCAAGCTATCTTAGATGAGCAACACCGTCAGATGCATATGGAAAGTGCACGAAGATGGGACGCTATGATTGAGCTAAGAGATGTACACGCCTCATGTAATCATAATCATGAGAATATAACAGCTAAGTCAAATAATGCGGCTGCGGTTATGGCACCAGCTAATACTTATCTCGTATTGGACTTACCTGCAGAAGCGCCTAATGATATGTCCGCAACAAGTACGCAGACATTAGTTACAACAGCTGGAGATCCTAATGCTTCTCCATATGGTTGGACAAGTACAGATGGTGCAACAGAAAATACATTTACGAAAGGGAACAACGTATATGCATTCTATGATCCTAGTCCAAGTCCTTTAGGAGGAGCACCTAATCCGGGTACTGCGGCACAGGCTACAAGTCTTCCTGGTACACCTGTAGAATTTAAATATCCGTGGGACTTGACGCAAGAGCCAGAGTATTCCACAACGAATCCTAACAACCAATTTCCTAACAGAAATGCAGCTATTGTCAATCTATTTTATTGGAATAACTTGGTGCATGATATCTTTTACAATTTTGGATTTACGGAAACGGGAAGAAATTTCCAGTTTGAAAATGACAATGGTAATGGTGATAGCGGTGGCATGGATAATGATGAAGTATTAGCACAAGCTCAAGATGGCGGAGGTACCAACAATGCTAATTTTCTTACACTGACAGATGGCGTTAACGGTCAGATGCAGATGTACTTGTGGACTTCTCCAATGATAGATAGTTTGGTACAGATAAACACCGTCGACATGCCTACGACAGTAATGGGTGGTGACAAATTTGAGTCGCTTCAAGGTGCATTATATAATTCTGCAATGCCTATAAATTTAAATACCAGTCCAGTACTTAATAGAAATTATGTTCTTGTGAATGATGGATGCACAACAGGTTCAAATGCTGGAGATTCAGAAGGATGCGGCGCAGGAGGTGGTGTAGGTGTAGCTCCTTGTAATAATGTAACTAATGCTATTGTATTAATAGACAGAGGGAGTTGCTCATTCGCTGAGAAAGTAGATGGCGCTCAGAAAGGTGGTGCTGCTGGTGTTATCGTTATGAATAATGATACTGCAAATCCTGACGCAATACTTGCTATGGGGGGAACGGATCCTACAATCAATACTATCACGATACCGTCAGTGATGGTCAGTTATAATACAGGCTTATTATTAAAGGCTGCTTTGGCATCTGGTGCCGTTGTAAACGGATCATTGAAACAAGATAATCCACCAATTCCTAAGAAAGACGGAGATTTCGACAATGGTATCATTGCTCACGAATATGGTCATGGTATATCTACTCGTACAAGCCCGCAAAATGGTATTGCTGCTACCTTAACAGGTGATGAACAAGGTGGTGAAGGATGGGCAGATTATTATGCCTTATACCTCACGACAACACAGAGTGACTTAGTAACGTCTTCAGCTCACCCTAACGGCATGTTGCCAGATAGAGGTATAGGTACCTACGTTACATATACTAATTCTAATGGACCAGGTATCAGACCTCGAAAGTATAGTGTAGATTTGGGTGTAAATGAATATACACTAGCAGGTAGTACCAATGGAGGATTGGGAATTGGTAATGCACCAGAGATTACTATTCCTCATGGAATTGGCTTTATATGGTGTACGATGTTATGGGAGATGACACAGCAGTTCGTAGATGAATATGGATTCAATGATGATAAATATTATAATCCACCTACTACAGGTAATCAAACAACAGATATCGCTACGCTTACAAGTAATAGTGCTGGTAATAACTTGGCACTGAAACTTATCCAAGAAGGTATATCTATGCAATCGCCAAGTCCAAGTTTCATAAATATGCGAGATGGAATACTTAAAGCTGATTCATTACTATATGGAGCGGCTCATAGTTGCATGATTTGGGAGGCTTTCGCTAAGAGGGGACTTGGATTTAATGCTCAAAATCCTACTAATAATATCGGAGATGAAGTAGATGGATTCGGAGTGCCTACAGCTTGTAACGCGAACCAAGTATTCTATGACATAGTCAAAACAAGCTCAGCATCAACAGTAGGTAATCTACAGAATATCACTTATACCCTAACAGTCACTAATACTTCTCCCACGGGCAGTACTGGTACTAACGTCGATGTTGTAGATGCACTACCTGCAGGTATGAGTTTTATCAGCGGTTCTGGAGCTCCTTTCACTGAAACTAATAACATAGTGACATTTACAATTTCAAGTATTGCCGCTAATGCTTCTGTCGCAGTGACTATAGAGGCATTAGTAAATAACGCAGTTACAAGTACAATCTTAGAAGAATACGATTATGAAGCAAGTGCTCAAGGATGGACTGTTGCCTCAGGAGCTAACATTAATACATTTGGTAGGGTCAATGACTCCGCCGAAGCACATGGTGGAAACTTTTATTTCTATACTACAAATCTTGGGTTCGGTGGTGATAATGCGACACTTACAAGTCCTATGTTAGATCCTAACCTTACAAATCAGCAAATAAGATTCTGGCACAAATTTGATGCTCAAGCAGGTTTTGATGGAGGATTTTTAGAGACTACAACTGATGGTCTTATATGGACCAGATTACCTCTCCAAGAAAATGGATACAACGGTGCTTTGAATTCCACATTTAACCCAGCCAATGCTGGAGTAGCATTTACAGGAACTCAAGTCAATTATATAGAATCTGCAGGACTACTTCCAGCAGGAACGACTCAAGTACGTTTTGTATTTTCAGAAGATAATGGCTTTGGAGGTGGTGACGGATGGTTCATAGATAATGTGCTAATCGTCCAAAATCCAGTAACCATCACCAATACAGCTACAGTAACTGACCCAATAGCTAACGGAGGAAGGGTACATTCTAGTGAGGCAAGTGTCTTGATCACTCCATTTGTATGTCCATTAGATCTACTGATCACCGCAGGTAATATTCCTGATATGACGTATTACTATGCTCAGAATAGTATTATCATCGATGGAATGCCAAATGATGTAAAAGTCCTTCAAGGAAAAGATGCAAGTATAATAGCAGGGAATTTTGTCCAGATAACTTCGGATTTTGAAGTCGTACTTGGGGCTACATTCCTTATGGATATAGATGGATGTCCATAATGTAGTAATTAAAATAATTAAGATGTAACAATAAAAATAGCATGGTCCTCGTAGGACCATGCTATTTCAAAATAATCTACTTCTTTTTTGGTAAACTCAAATTCAATCCAACCACATTATATAGGGACGTTCAGAAAAGCCTTAATATTTATAATCAGAAAATTATGGTAGAATCCTTTACACTTGCTAACCGATAATTGAGCGAATTTGTATATCAATAGAGTATTTAATAGCCTAATTTATTGTTCTTTCTGAGTATAGATTATAAAAATGATAGTTACTCACTTCCAAACTTAAACTCTAAGCCTTCAAGTCAGAAAGAAGTGAGCCTAAGCATTTTTGAAAACGAAAGAATGCCGCTTAGATCATTTGGATTACTTTTCGTAAAGCATGATTATGACTTAGACTACATCAGATCAATGCCTCCTATACATGGATTAATGTTTCTGAAATTGTTATCATAGAATCACAGTCTCAGTATAATCCTGAAGCCTACTTTACGTCAGGTAGTTTTCGTGGAAATTCTGTAATGGTAGAAACCATTACTAAAGGCACCATCATGAGACCACTCAGAGAAACATTGATCAATATTCCTTTGAGATATAATTATCATATTGTTAGAAGAGGTCATTTTGGATTAGATGTGAGTCTCGGTCTTATTATGAATCTAAGTCGTCAGCAGTCAGGACCAGTTCTCAATTCTAATAATGAATGGACCATAGTTAGTGGTCAGTCTCAGAATAGAATAGGCTTTAGTTATGACATATCACTTTCAGCAAAATATGCTTTGAATATTGATCAATCGTTATTCCTTTCGCCACGTTTCAGACATAGTCCTTCTGATCATTTGGAAGATCTACCCTTTAATCTAAGTCGTATATATGTAGGAATGGAGTTGGGTTATCGTGTGGCGTTTTAGTGGTAATTTATTTACCTTGAATGAGCTTTTCGACTGTGTCTACTTAAGGGGTTGTATCAGAAACTTTTATCTTGATTTCCACATTTCTGGATTAAGAGATGTATGAAAAATTGCTGCAATGATTATTGTAGCCTTTGTGCTATCGATAGTGTAATGAATCATAAATGGGAAGTCATTTAGAACACTAGTCCGAATATTATTATACCTTATTGGAAAAATTTTAGGATTTTTTTTGATTATTGATACTTGACTGATGATGTTTTCAATGAATCGCAATCCAAGAACTTTTCCTTAGAGTTATACCAATGTACTGCTTCGGAAATATCTTGTTTAGCAAGTGGTAATAAAAAAGCGTCGTACATCTACAATTCTTTCTTCAGCTTTTGAATTGTATCATCAAAGTTTAAGGCTAACTCAGGATTATTTTTGTGATCAATAAGGCGTCTATTAACTTCATCTTGTTGAAAAGAGGGTATTTCAAATTCTTCTGAATCTATATTCTTATATTTTGACCTTAGCTCGTTCCATTCAGAGATCGGAATAAAAACCCCTGTTGTTTTGCCTGTATTATCAGATAAGTATTGAAACTTCATTATGCGAAGATATGGAATTTAGACATTAAAGTAAATACTTAAAATTTATGGTTTTTATTTTCAAGTCTTAAAATCATGGTTTTGAAAATAACTGTAGGTGGCTTGATAAATGCTTTAAAATTAGTAAGTATACCATTTAAGAGAAAAGCGAATTATTTTATTGCTTATAATTTCTCTATTAGCTCACACCCCCAATTTCAAACTCCACCTCCCCAAACTCAACCAAAGCATTAAATAACCTAATGTGAGTGTATGACTTAATATCTTTTGCTAAGATGTCCCTTTCTTCAATTACATTTTCATCAATTAACTCTTGTCTCTTTACCCCGCAGAGTAGTGGTTTAGCTGGGGTATACCATCGTCCTTCTTTGAGTAAAGCGACGTTACAGTAATAAGAATCAGTTAGGAATCCGTTGCGGATGATAAGGATGTCATCAGCAGTCCCTTTTTGGGCATAGAGTTTATTGAGAGATTCTCTGTCCGCATATTTCTCAGAGTAGCTTATGTTATCATCATAGACGAGCTTAAGCGAATTGATTGCTTTTATCTTATAGAGATGATGCTCTATTTTATAGGAATGGTCATCATAGATAATTCGTAGTTTATATAATTTATCATCAAGCTGATCTACATACTTTTGAAGACTTTCTATTGATATAAGATTATCATAGTCTTTGGCATAGCATACATGCAAGCTACGTTCTATCCTCTGCTCATGATACTTCCAAGCGAAGATTTTATTTTTATGAACTTTGATACTTTCAAGCAGTAGGGACATAGATCTTATTTATCATTTCTTGATATTCACTTTCCTTATTGCTCATGGCTGTGATGCCACCGCCACTTCTATAATAATACTTATTGTCATCGTTTTCTATGTACCTAATCATCACAAATGTATCGAGGGTGCTCCCATCATATATGCCTGCTACACCTGTGTAGTATGATCTTGGATGTTCTTCTACTTGCTTGATGATTTCTACAGTTTTTTTCTTAGGAGCTCCGCAGATGCTTCCTGCTGGGAGTAACTTGATGAGTATGTCTCCTAATATAGAATGGTAGTCATCGGGTAGTATTCCAGTAATCTCAGAGCTTACTTGTAGTAATGTAGATTTTGCGCTTTCTATCTTGTCGATATATCGGAATCTGTTGACTTTGACTTCAGTAGCGACCATACTTAAGTCATTACGTATAAGATCTACAATGGTGTTATGCTCTGCTTTTTCTTTTGCGTCATTGAGTAAGATCTGTTCTGCATTTGGGATACTAGCATCTATAGTGCCTTTCATGGGGTATGATGATATTCTACCATCTTTGATTTGTACAAATGATTCTGGCGAGAAGACGACAAATTGATTCTTGTAATATAATTTGTACTTAGCTTTAGCTGCTAAGAAGATTTCTTTGAGATTGGCTTCTATAATGAACTCATGTCTTGCTGCAAGATTGAGTAAGAAAGTATTTCCATAGTTTAATTCTGATAACACTTGATCATATTGCTCAGAGAATTTCTCTTTGGGATAAGGAATATGTGAATAATCTAATTTTATATCTGAAGAATAGCTGTCGTAATTTTTTCTGCCATTGATATCATAGAGTATATCCCCATCAAGTTCTGACAAAGGAATGACAACAGGCTCAGCCATATCAAAATCAATCATGAAAAAGAATGGTGTTCTACTACTACCTAATGCATTAAGATAGTCTTTGGATTTATGTATATTATTAGTTGGGATCGTAGGACATTATTATATTAGGATACACTTCTATTATACACTACAAAATAAAACAGCCAAAGTTCCCTCTGGCTATTTTTATAATAAGTTTATTTATCCTTTTTAATGAAGATATAATTTTCTTTCTTCTCTTTCATAAAATAGTCACTGTTTGCTTGTCTCGCTTTTAATATCACCTCTCTGCTTTCATTCTGAGTATCTCTTATGAAATCTATGACGATAGTCTCATCTGGATTATAGTTTCCTATTTCTTCTACTACCTGATCCATTGATCCCACTTTTTTATTCCCGATAGCAGTTATAATATCACCATCTTGTAGACCGGCCTCCTCAGCAGATGAGCCTTTTATGATGCCATCTATTTTGACTCCAGTCTCTATTTCTACTAAGAAAACACCGAGTTGAACTTTGTTAGTATTGACCTCATCTTCATCGGTTGTGATTGTAATGGTTTTAGCCTCACCATCATTAGATTGTAATATCTCTACACTCATACCTTCATCTTCGAGCATCTTCTTTACCTCATGAGATAGCTCATCACCTTCCATTTCTATATCGATATCTTCAGTATCACCATCTTTGTCTTTAACTATTTTTATTTTTGTTTTGGAAGTGCCTTCATCATTATTGACTATTACTTTGACATCAGTATCATTTTCTTCCATGGTAATATCTATGTCATGTTCTTCCAAGGATTTTTTGATATCATCAGGTATATCGCCATCACCTTCCCACTCAATGACCTCTTCATTTCCATCATCATCTTTTTTGATCATTTTCACCTTTTTATTTTTGATCATTTTAATGTCAGCTTTTTCGATTTCGATCTCTTCTCCGTGGTCTGACGTCCATGTATTATTGTCTCCAGAAATTTTCATTTCTTTAATATACTTTTCAGCATTTTTTCCTTCTTTTACTACTTTGGTTTCTGTTACATTGCCATCGCTATCCACTGATTTCTCTATAACAACAACCTTTACTGATTTCTCGTCCTCTTGAGCAGAAATATTGCTCAAGCTTAATATGCTTAAGATTATTAGTACTGAGAAGTGATTCATAAGTATATTTTTTGTAAATGTAAATATTGATCTTTATTATAGTTATTAGTTTCTGATAGACCTTTGCGTAAAAATAATGGACCTAAGCTTAATATTTTCTTAATAAATACCTTAATCTTTTCGTTATTGCTCTGAAGTCGATAAAAAGTACAGGTTAAAAAAGTTTGTACCCTGCTTGGTATTCAATACGATGCTCTTTTTAAGACCTGCCTGCCCGGCAGGTATTGGGAATCAATGAGGCATCAAATAATTAACATCTTGATCTTAACCGACTTCTTAATCTAAAAAACAATTTACATGGTATTAGTACGCTATTTCTTATTGATTATAACTCTCTCATTGTTCTCTTGCAAGGATTCGATGACAGTCATTAAGGACGAAAATGGTAATGTTATAGAAAGGTATCATCTTAATGAGCAAGAACAGAAACATGGTGCATATTCTGCTTACAATGCATCAGGAGAAGTAACTGAGACGGCTAACTATAGCAACGACAAGCTCGAAGGTGAGCGAAAGGTCTATACCGCTGATGGTAATCTTGAAATCTTAGAAAATTATAAGAACAATATTATGGAAGGCCCCTACACAGTATATCATCCTAATGGACAAGTAAGTTTCGAGGCAGAATATACTAATGGAGTACTTAATGGTACGACCAAGTCTTATAATAAAGATGGCAGCCTCAAAGAAGAAGTGACATTCTCCATGAATGAAGAAAATGGCCCATTCAAAGAATACTATGCTAATGGTAATCTCGAATGGGAAGGCACCTATCTCAATGGTGATAATGAATTCGGATTACTTAAAAAGTATGATGAATCTGGAGAACTCGTCAAAAAAATGATGTGTGATAGCATGGCGATATGTAGAACAATATGGACTAAGGCCGATGGAGACATTACACCTAGGTTCTGATAATCTTCCTATCTATTAATAGTATGTTTGTGTCCTAACAAATTTTTATTCTGAAAAGACTCTATAATATCATCCCATTTCTTTTGCTTTCTACCTTGAGCATAGCTCAGATAGGCGGACGTTTTGCGTATGAGTCGGTATCATTACCTTCAAGCGCAAGATTGACTTCATTGGGAGGAAGCTTGATAAGTGTATTGGATAATGATTTGGCTTTAGCCCAATTAAACCCTGCATTAAGTAATGCACTTCAGAATAATCAATTAAGTATAAATCACAATTTTCATTTTGCTGGAGTTTCTTTTAGTAATGTTGCCTTTGGTAAGACCTTTGATTCTTTAGGGCTTTCAACGCATATTGCAATACAGAATATCAGTTATGGTAATTTTGACTTGACAGATGAGATAGGTAATATCAATGGAGAATTTAAGGCCGGGGAGATAGGCATTCTATTAGGTGCCGCTAAGCAGCTGAACGAACGTATAAGAGCAGGTGCCAATCTGAAGTTTCTAAGCAGTAATTACGAATCATATGGTTCGGTAGGTGTCGGTATAGATATCGGCTTACATTACAGTAAGCCAGATTCAGGAGGATCTTGGGGTCTTGTACTTAGAAATATAGGAGCACAACTTTCTGCTCTCGTTGATGATAAGAGAGCATTGCCATTTGATCTGCAATTAGGCTATTCTAAGAAATTGACCCATCTGCCATTTAGATTTTCTGTTGTAGGTCATAATCTTCAGAAATGGTATATCAGATATGATGACCCTGATTTCGATACAGAAGCATCCCTCACCGGTGAGATAGAGACAGTAGGCGGATTTAGTAAGAATCTTGATAATATGTTCCGACATATTATCTTAAATGGAGAATTCTTAATAGGTAAGAATCAGCAGATGCGACTAAGATTTGGCTATAACCACTTACGCAAGCAGGAGATGAAACTCACTTCGTTCAGAAGTTTGGCTGGATTTTCTGCAGGTATTGGATTCAGTATCAAGAAGATAAAGATCGATTATGGCGTAGGTTATTATCATATCGCTGGCGCTAACAATCACATCAATATTCGCCTGAATATGGATAGAATAATGAAGAAAATCTAAAAAACGAATCATTTCGTAGATAAGAATCCTATCCTTCTACCTTATTTATTAATTTTACTGTCATTATTAAGATATATAGACTTATCATATGTTAGATTCCTTTAAGAAAGCTAAGAGCTTATCCAGTTGGTTGGTATTCATTATAGCATTAACAGTATACTTTTTTTCAGCGGAGAGAACCGGCAGTCTTTGGGATGTAGGGGAATTCATATTAGGAGCTTACAAGCTTGAGGTCGTTCACCCTCCAGGGGCTCCCTTATTTATGTTGATAGGTAGAATATTTGCTTGGGTAGGAGATATGGTTTCTTCAGATCCTGCTACGATCGCATTTGCTGTCAATATGTTGTCAGGAGTGTGTGGGGCTTTCGGTGCCTTTCTTATTGCACGTATTACGATGATGCTGGGTAGAAAGATATTAGTTGAGAAAGGAGAGCCAACTACTTCAGGTCAGAATACGCAGTTAGCTTTAGCTGGTGTTGTTGCAGGATTATCGACAGCTTTTTGTTCGTCTATATGGTTTAGTGCTGCTGAGGGAGAAGTATATGCCATGTCTACATTTTTTACAATATTGACATTATGGGCAGCGATAAGGTGGTATGAATTACCTGACACGCCTAAGGCTGATAAGTGGCTTGTATTTACAGCATATTCTGCAGGGCTTTCTATAGGTGTTCACTTATTGAGTTTATTGACATTGCCAGCTATAGGTATGTTATATTATAATAAGAAATGGGAGAAGCATAATCTTTTTGGTTATGCATTGAGCTTTGTAACTGGAGCAGCTATAATCGTTTTCATACAGAAATTTATCATTGCAGGAATACCTGCATTATGGCATTCTTTGGAGATATTCTTAGTTAACTCTTTAGGGATGCCTTTCCACTCAGGATTAATATTGACATTAATACTTATAGCGCTTGCAGTAGTTATGTTATTGCGATTTGCTCATAAGAAAAAACATGCTACGCTTCAGTTATTGACGATGTCAGCATTGATGGTTATGATCGGTTTTTCTACTATCGGAATTATTGTAATCAGAGCCAATGCTGATACACCTATCAACATGAATGTACCGAGTGATGCGACGCGAATATTACCTTACCTTAATAGAGAACAATATGGTGAGCGTGCATTATTATATGGACCTCACTTTGATGCTCAGCCCAAAGATCTTGCAAGAACGGACAGGTATGGCAGAGTAGGTGATGAATATAAAGTCGTAGACCAAAAATTAGACTACGTATATAACAATAGAGATAAGATGATCTTTCCGAGGATAGGACACTCAGAAGGGCCGCGACCACAATTGCATAGAGAGTGGCATAAGCATCTGATGGGTAAGGAACTCAAGGGTAGACCAAGTTTTCTGTACAATATAAAGTTCATGTTGAATTATCAGATGGGCTGGATGTATTGGCGTTATTTTATGTGGAATTTTGCCGGAAGGCAGAATGCGTCACAAGGTTTTTCTCCTTGGGATAAAAGTAGCGGACATTGGCAATCAGGTATTACGCCTATAGACGAGTGGCGATTACACGAGACCAGCGAGATGACTGATACTATGAAAAATCATAAAGGTAGAAACTCATACTACTTCTTACCTCTGATTTTTGGTATCATAGGATTACTCTATCACGCTAGGCAGGATAAGAAAACATTTGCAGCAATATTTATCTTATTCCTAATTACAGGATTAGGACTGATACTATATTCTAATCAACCTCCTAACGAACCGCGAGAACGGGATTACGTACTGGTAGGTTCCTTTTTTACATTCTGTATATGGATAGGACTATCAGTATTAGCGATATCTAAACTGTTGGCTGAGAAGGTAAAGTTGTCATCATCTCTTGCTCCTATTGCAGGTGGATTGTTAGTGTTATCGGCACCATTGATTATGGCCTTCCAGAATTTTGATGATCACTCACGCTTAGGTATATACGCATCTAGAGATTATGCAGCTAACTTCCTTAATTCAGTAGATAAAGATGCTATTATTTTTACCTATGGAGATAACGATACGTATCCGCTTTGGTATGCACAAGAAGTAGAGAATATACGTCGTGATGTAAGAGTTGTGAACTTAAGTCTTATAGCTGTAGATTGGTATATAGAGAAGCTGACAAGAAAGGTGAATGACTCTGCGCCACTTAAGCTTACAATACCGATTACAGAATATAGAGGAAACAAGCGTAATCAAGTATTTTTATATGACCGCCAAGGTCAGAATAATACCGAGACTCCTGTTGACATATACGAAGAGCTTAAGTTTATAGGAAGTCCTGAGAATGTAAGACAGGGGCAGACAATCATGAGATCTAAGAATTTCTATATTCCGATCAATCCTAATGCTATGGTACAGAAAGGATTGATGGATGCAAGTGACTTAGCTAATATGACTGACCGAATAGAAATCAAATTACCACAGAACACTAGATATATTACTAAAGATCAGCTGGCTGTAATGGATGTAGTTGCATCTAACATTCAGGATAGGAAAATCTACTTTGCCGTGACATGTAAGAATGAGAAGCTTCTTGGTCTTAATGACTATATGCAGATGGAGGGACTTGGACTTAGGATAATTCCTGTCAAGTCGAGAAGTGTAAGTGGCTTATCTATATACGGAAGTGGTAGAGTCGACACGGAGAAGACTTATGACAATATTATGAATAAGTGGAAGTGGGGTAACCTTGATAAGAAGGAAGCATTCGTTGATGAGAGTTATGCTGCAGAATTACAGGCGATGAAGATTGTTATGATGCGTACGGCTCAGCATTTACAAGATGAAGGCCAGAATCAGAAAGCAGCAGAATTGTCTAAAGAATATCTGGAATCATTTCCGCATTTTAACTTCCCTTGGGATGAGAGTGTAATTCCGTTTGTTGAGATTATAGCTACTCATGGTGATAAGCAATTGGCTAAGAAGTATCTTGGAATATTGGCAGAGGAGACAAGACAGAAATTGGCATTTTTTGACTCACTCGATGATGATGGATTTCAGAGTTTCAGAAACGAGTATGCATATGCAATAAGAGGTGTAGGGGAGATCATAGAGACTGCTAAGCTTATAGGCGATCAAGAATTAAGTGCTAAAATACAAAGTGAATTAGGTGCTTATAATATGAGCAAAATGAGAAATTAAAAAGAGCATTTATTTATTAAAATATAATCAACACTCTTCAAATATTAATCTATGAATATAGCCATAGGCTCCGATCACGCAGGATATGAATACAAGAAATTTTTAATTTCTAAATTAAAAGAATGGGGTATAGAGTCCACTAACTGTGGGACTGATGCACCAGACTCTGTGGACTATCCTGACTTTGCACATCCAGTAGCGGAGGCGGTAGAGCAGAGTAAATCAGAACTCGGTATTCTCATATGTGGCAGTGCTAACGGTGTCGCAATGACTGCTAACAAGCATGCTGATATCAGAGCTGCAATATCATGGACTACGGAGATAGCTGCATTAGCTCGCCAGCATAATGATGCTAATATTATATGTATCCCTGCGAGGTTCGTCTCAAAAAGAATGGCTGCTATGATGGTAAAAACATTTATAAATACGACATTTGAAGGAGGCAGACACGGAAGGCGGGTCGGAAAGATAGCCTGCCAATAAGCTTCTAACTCTTATTTATTACCATAATCATGCTTTATATACTATGAAAAGATTCGCTTTTTTAGCCATGACAATCGTTATGCCTATCTTGATGCACGCCCAATATATAAGTTCAGTTACGACGCCTGATACATCCGTTGTTATTAATACTGATACTTCTGATCTGTCTAATAAGTATGCACTTACAATAACTAAAGAAGATCTTTCTGATCACCTGCACATCCTAGCATCAGACGAATATGAAGGAAGAGAAACTGGAGAACCAGGTAATTATAAGGCAGCGAAATATATATCAGATAATTTCAAAGCGTTAGGCTTACCTGCTATCGGAATAGAGAACAGCTATTATCAGAATGTAGCATTCAACAGAACGGGCTGGGAGAAAAACGAAATGACGGTCAACGGTAATAACTATAAGCACCTATGGGATTACATGACATTTGCAACAATGAGTGATAATATGTCCGATCTTAATACAGAAGAAGTTATCTTCTTAGGTTACGGAATAGATGATAAAGAATACAGTGACTATAAAGGCAATAATGTCAAAGGAAAAATTATAATTATAAACAAAGGAGAGCCTATTAATAAAGATAGTATCTCATACATCACTGGCAAGAAAGAACCGTCAGAATGGACGAGTAACATCTGGAAGAAATTAGAAATAGCGCAATCTAAAGGTGTCAAATCTGTACTAATTATCGAAGATCAATTGAAGGAGTTTTTAGGTAAGAACAGAAGATTCTTAGTGTCTCCTTCATTAGAGTTAGGTGACGGAGAAGTAAAGGATAGAAAGTATGCCAATCATGTATATATCTCCTCTACAATAGCTAAAGATATCATAGGAAAGAAGGCTAAAAAAATAAAAAGATGGAGAAAGAAAAATATCAAAAAAGGAAAAGCTAAGGATATTAAACTATGTCCTGATCTAAGTATGGATTTTGTAAAAGATGTTTCTGTGCTTAAAGGTCATAACGTTCTAGGCTTTATAGAAGGTAGCGACAAGAAAGAAGAAGTGATAGTCATCTCAGGGCACTATGATCACTTAGGTAAGAAAGGTCGAGATGTCTATAACGGTGCCGATGATAATGGCTCAGGTACTTCGACTGTTATGGAAATCGCTGAAGCTTTTATAAAAGCTAAAAATGAAGGTAACGGTCCGAGAAGATCCGTCCTATGCCTACTCGTAACAGGTGAGGAGAAGGGACTCTTAGGTTCTGAATATTATGCCGAGAATCCACTATTTGCATTAGAGAATACTGTCGCTAATGTCAACATAGATATGGTAGGAAGAGTAGATAAGAAATATGCTAGTAGTCCAGAATATATCTATGTCATAGGATCAGATAGACTCAGCACAGACTTGCATAAGATCAACGAAGAAATAAATAGTGAATACTCACAGATCATCATGGATTATAAATATAATTCTGAAGATGATCCTAACAGATATTACTTCAGGTCTGATCACTATAATTTTGCTAAGAAAGGAATACCGGCAATATTTTTCTTCAGTGGTGTCCATGAGGATTATCATAGAACATCAGACACTGTAGATAAAATCTTGTTCGATAAGATGGAAGTTATAGGCAGACATATTTTCCATGTTGCTTGGGATTTAGCTAATAGGGAAGAGAGGATTGTGGTGGATGGTAAGGTAGAGTAGGTGATACTTACTTATCTCCATAATGACCATAGCAAGACGCTATTTCTAAATTCTCATTTTCGATTCTATACAACATTCTGTGCTTACTATTAATACGTCTGGACCACCAACCTTGTAAGTCGCCTTTAAGAGGCTCAGGTTGCCCAATACCATCGTAGGGGTTTTTGTGAATATCAACTACAAGTTCCCATAACTTAGATAGAAATTTGGGGTTTTCTTTTTTGAGAAGAGGAATATCATCTAAAGATTTTTTACTTAAGTGGATTGGATACACTCTTAATTATTAAGAATTTGATAAAAACTATCCTTTGAGCTTTTGTAGAATGACTTATTTTCAAGTTCAATAGTTGCTGAAAAAATTTTCATATTATTGGTTAATATTGATCTATCATCAGTATCAGGAATCCAAAAACCAGTAAATATAGAGTATGCACCAAATTTTATAATGGCACTATTTAAAAATCCTATCAATTCTAACTCTATTCTTTTTCGAGGAAATTGGATTTGATTTGAAAGTACTAAATCAGCAATAATTAACCCTAATTCTAATTTTAATGAAGAATCAATCCATTCTTTCTGATACTTAACCTGTGGAGAAGGATGAAGCGAAAGTATTTTAAAAATGTCGTAGCTAAGTTTATTATTTTTAACAGTTTCTAAAATGTCTTTAAAAGAATTTGGCAAAGAATTGAATATTGGTGATACAATTTTTTGATAATTTATTAGCACATCAGAAATTGAATCAGCTAAACTTGAAAAAGGTGCTAATTGGAGATTAACAGAAATATATTCGTTGATATTAGTTAGGAGAAATTTTAAGTCTTTGTTGTTATCAGCAAGCCACTCTAACAAAGTAATTCGCAAGTCAAATATGTTTTCTAATAAGCCATTAGCGACTTCCTCTATAGAATTATTTTTACTTCTTATAATTATCAGGTCGATTAAATTTGCAATGTCTTGACCTATAGACTTTTTAGAAAATAATTTTTTTTCAAGGTTAGCGAATGCAATAAATCTGCCAACTGGTTCGCTTGCTACTATCATAAGTCTTAATTTATGATTACAAAATAACGATAAAAATGACGTAAGTGCTGTTTTTCTTTACTTGGAAGAAGAACATTGAACAGAATTGAATGAATTTTAATATTATCAATTCAAAAACAACAACCGAAACTTCAGCCCATCAACCCGATTATACTCCACAGCAGGAGCTGGAAACTTCAACAGATTAAGCAAGTCCAATAAGGTATTCACGAAAGGACTCTTAGACTTGAATACAGTTAGGTTATAATCTAAAGCCAATACAAATTGCCGATGCCTTGGATAGAGACTAGGTTCGAGTATTACATTTTCACCATTTATTTCCCAGTTGTTACTGAAGCCTCCGTACATATTCTCACCACTATATCCGATTGCGAGAGAGAGCCATTTTGGCCATTTGGTCTGTGGTATAAATGATGAAATATTGACACTCAACCAAAGAGTCTGTCCATTATAATCCTTGAGGAAGCTTTCTATACTTGAACCAAATAGATCATCAGCTCTCTTATCAAGAGGAAAAGAGAAGAGACCAGTTTCAGAATTAATGATATCAGTTGGATGACTAATAGGGTAGTAGGACATTTTTAAACTTAAGCGCTGCTCGTCCCATAATTTTTGCTGTACTGCGAAGCCTGTCACACCGACGATATTAGCTAAAAAATCAGTATTTGAGAATCCCCACTTAGAAGAGAATCCATCCATAACCTCGATAGTCGTCTGGAAGCCTATCCCAATTAATGAGCTGTATAGTAAAGCTTTATTATCATCGTATCCGGCCCATTTTAATCCTTTGTGCATGATATAAGATTGATTATAGCCAGAATATACATGCCCCAATTTGTCCATCATTAACCACTCCTTCCTATCATTAAAGAAATGAAATTTTGACTGCGGATTTTGTTTATACCATGCAAAATAAAGACTCGTAGACCCGACGATATATGCAGACCCAACACCGTATAATAATGACTTTTTTCGCTTGCTGTAATCAATACTATAATCGACATTAGATATCGTATCTATTTGTCCACAGACATAACTATATCCCATGAGTAGAAATAAATAGGTGAGAATATATTTTTTCACACTCTAAAAGTAGAACTAATTCTACTTTTTTGAATTCAGCTTAATTGTCATAAAAGCAGCGTTTTCAGTGATTTAGAGATACTTATTACGACATGACGGACTATTTCAGACAATGCAAGACTATAATAGATGCGGATATTTCATAAACATTACCGAATAAGCTATTTTAGCTCTATTAAAAGCTAAAATAGACTGATGAAATTAAAGCACATCATAATAACGATCTTCACTTTGTTCTGCTTCTCATTAAATGCGCAGGATTTCCATAATACATACTGGCAATTTGCACAAGTAGAAGTTAATCCCGCATTCACAGGAGCATTCTTAGGAAACCTAAGAGTTAATGCTATCGGCAGAAATCAAGGTCATGGCGTAGCAGATGGTAATAACATTCCTTCAGACACAGGAAGAAATTCTTTCGATGATCTAAGTTTAGCTCTGGATGGGAGCTTACCTTTTGGTCTTAAGGATACGGATTGGATATCATTAGGTATGAATTTATCTCAGTCTACGGTAGGTGCTGGAGCGTTCAAGAGAAACTTTATGGGAATATCAGCAGCATATCATCTAAGTCTCAATAAGGATCAGACATCGATTTTTACATTAGGTGCTAAGTATGGTTCGTATAGTACTGGCCTTAATAGCAAAGATGGATTTAGTGATCCGTTCGGTGTTGCTGGGATGGGAGTAAGTCAAGATATAACAGGATTAAATGTAGCTGAAGCGGCTGAGCTTAGTGCTAATGACTTTATGGTTGGAGTTATATATACCACACCTATGGGTGAGAATGCTGATCTAAGAGTTGGTGTTGCGAGTGATCACTTATTGAATCCTCGATTAGGTAATCCAGTAACAGATACAATTACAGGAGTAAGAACTTTAAAGAATTTAAATAGAAGACTTAACGTATTTGCACAGTATTTTGTAAGCGTATCGGATAGAGTTGTAGTTAATCCTACAGTCCTATATATGACAACTGATAATGCTTCCGTTATTCTATTGCAGGGACTGTTTTCGTACTTAGTTAATCCTGAAAAAGACTTTGTTCTTAATGCAGGAATTGGATTAAGGTTAAATGATAATATGGATATTCCTCTATTTCTCGGAGCTGATTGGAAGGACTGGCGATTTGGATTGAGTTATGATACTAATGTAGTAGGGCTCACACAAGCTAACGGCACCTTTGGAGCTTTAGAATTAGGAGTAAGTAGAGTTATAAGCTGGGACAAGAAAGCTACTGTCAAACCGAAATACGTCTGTCCAAGATTATAATATAGAGGCAACAATATTTTTTTTAAAACACCTATAGGATGATAAGACTACCATTTAATTTTACATATATGTTGAAATCTTTTATTGTCGCAGCGATAGTATTCAGTAGTTGTGTACTCATAGCACAACCGATAACTAAAAACTCATTTGAGCAAAAAGTACAAGCTGCTCAGGAAGCAGAATCTCAGAACAATTATCTCGGTGCATACGAGTGGTATGAGCAAGCATATGACGATATCAGAAAAGGTAGTCGTGGCAATCCACGTGTAAAAGAATTTGCGATTAAGTTAGCAAAACTTAATTACGAATTAAGGGATTATAAAAAATCTGAAAAAGGCTTCGCAAGAATTCTTAAAAACGATGAAGAATTAATTTATGTTGACTTGCTCTACGATTATGGTATGGCACTTAAGGCACAAGCTAAATATGATAAGGCCATTAATGCATTCAATAACCTTCTTACATACTCTACGGATGAAGATCTTAAAAACAAAGCACGATTTGAATTAGACGGTATCGAACTTGTTAAGGGCTTAGAGCCGAATATAGAAACATCATTCAAACCCTTAGATAAAGAAGTTAATTCTGCTTCTGCAGAATACTCTCCCCGGGAGAACGCTGACGGTATGCTATACTATGGTTCTCTTAATAGAAGAGATGTTATCGAGATGGATGGCAAAGATCAAGATTACCATGCTAAGATTTTTGTAGCTAAGCGAGATGATGAAGGTAAATTTGATGACGCAGAAGAGCTAAAGCAAAATGTGAATAGGAAGGATTTTCATAATACACATTTAGCATTTTCGGAAGATGGCAGGACGATGTACTTTACAAGAGTACAGACGACGGGTACAGAGATTACGTCATCTAAGTTGATGGTAAGTTACATGAAAGATTCTGGCTGGAGTGCATCAGAAGAACTGCCTACGGTCAATGGTGATTGGAATTCTAAGCATCCTACAGTAGGATCATTATTTGGAAGAACCGTTTTATATTTTGTCTCTGATATGGAAGGAGGACAAGGAGGTTTTGATATCTACTACTCTAATATCTTGGGAGATGGAGAGTTTTCGGCTCCAGTTAACTTAGGTGATAAGATTAATACTAAGATGGATGAGTTGACGCCTTTCTATTTTGATGGAACGATGTACTTTAGTTCTAATGGATTTCCGACGATAGGAGGATATGATATATTCTATAGCTTATGGGATGGATCAGAATGGAGTAAGCCGGAGAATATGGGTAATGGATATAACTCTTCTTATGATGATCTATATCCAAGTTTTGTAGCTGATGGTAACAGAGGGTATATCGTCTCTAACAGACCTACTGAGAAGAAGAAAAAATTAAGAAGCGAATCTTGTTGTGATGATATATTTGAATTTAGCATCAGACAGATAGTTATAGACTTATTAGCTATCGTAACTAATGAAGAGAATGCACCATTAGAAGGTGCTACCATCAAGTTAGAGAATATTACGGATCCGTTTAATTATCCTACGGATATGAAGTATAATGCTTTGGGTAATGAGTTTCAGTTTCTTTTAGATTCTGACTTTAAGTACAAAGCCGTAATAACTAAGTCAGGTTATAATCCTGACAGTATAGAATTCAATACTGCTGGAATATTAGATAACTACACAGTCAGAAAAACTATCACGCTTAAGGCACAACCAGTTGTAGAAGAACCTGAGGATAATGATACAGAAGTCGTGGAGAAAAATGAGACTTTCAGGTTGAATAACATCTACTATGATTTTGATGACGATAAAATTCTTAAAGATTCAGAACCAGACTTAATGTTACTTAAGGATCTTATGGATCAGTATCCGTCTATGGTCATAGAGTTATCCTCGCATACGGATTCTCAAGGACGTGATAAGTACAACAAAGATCTCTCACAACGAAGAGCAGAATCAGCTAAGAAGTGGCTTGTTAAAAAAGGTATCGAAAGAAATCGTATCAAGCCTGTAGGTTATGGAGAGACGCAGATATTAAATAGATGTCAGAATAGAGTTAAGTGTTCTGATGAAGAACACAGGTTCAACAGAAGAACTGAATTTAAAATGATCGAAGGACCTGATACGATAACGATCAGGAGAAATTCAGATGGCAAATAAGATTAGAAAATAAAACTTTACTAAAGCCAATAGACGCTCATCTGTTGGCTTTTTTTAATACGAATTGTCTTGTGAATGTTTTCATTTATCGAAAGATAATTATACTCAAATAAGTCTATGAAATCTTTCTTCATATTCATATGTATTGTTCAGCTGATCTCATGTAAAAGTGATGATCAAATTATATCGGAACAAATTAACGCTGCTGTTGTAGCCTTAGCGAATAATGAAGATAAGAGAGCCTTTTTAGAATCTATATTCGAAGAGCATATCGAAATGCGCCTGAAAGAAACTGAAGTATGGAATGAGCATGGACGACACTCTTCAGAATATGAAGACATAGTAAGTGATAATAGATCTACAGACCTTATCCTTGCAGAAAAATTAGACGTTTATATGAACACTTTTGGCTATCCAAGCATTATGCAACTGGGCCAGAAAGCAGCAGTCATTTCTATAGCACACATTACTTATGTAGGTGATAAAGTTATATTAGAAAAAAACTTCAACTACTTCTATGATGCCTATAAGTTTAATGATATTACTGCAGATCTTTATTATGAGTACTTAGCCAAATTACTAAAGCCGAGTGGTGACGAGAGAAGGGCTTTATTCTTAGATAAAAATCAAGCTGAAGTTATAGAGATTCTTCAAGACAGAGCAAAAGATAAATTTAAAAAATAAACATCCAACAATATATTATGGGAAATTTCCTAAAAATTTTATTTATTCTATTTGTATTAATATCTACTGCATGTAAGACGACCAAGGATGTTGTCTACGAAGCACCGATCATGGAAGAGCGCTTGCTCGATACTGTAGTTATCACAGCTCAGAAAGAAGATCCTAATGCGCTTCCCATTTATATGAGGCCCGAGTATAATGCTTCTGCCACAAGAAAGCATGACTTAATACATACTAAGTTAGAGGTTTCTTTTGATTGGAGTAAGCAGCATGTTTTGGGTATAGCGACACTTAAGTTGAAGCCGTATTTCTATGAGACAGATAAGCTTACATTGGATGCCAAAGTATTTGATATTAATAGTATCACGCTGAATGGAAAAGACCTGAAGTATGATTATGACATGATGCAATTAGACATACAATTAGATCGAGTATATAATAAGGATGAAGAGTATACGATAGTCATAGATTATACCGCTAAGCCTAACGAAGGCCCTTCTTCAGGTAGTGCTGCTATCACTTCTGACAAAGGCTTGTTCTTCATCAATCCCAATAATGACGACCCCAATAAGCCACAACAGATATGGACGCAAGGGGAGACGGAGAATAGTTCACGATGGTTCCCTACTATAGATAAACCAAACGAGAGGTGCTCGCAAGAGATATATATCACAGTAGCAGATAAGTTTCAGACACTGTCTAATGGTAAACTGATATCTTCTAATAAAAATCCTAACGGAACACGTACAGACTATTGGAAGCAGGACCAGCCTCATGCACCATACTTATTTATGGTAGGAATAGGAGAGTATGCAGTAATTAATGATACGTGGGGTGATATTCCACTAATGTATTATGTAGAGAAGGAGTATGCTGATGATGCAAAAAAAATATTCGAGCATACACCAGAGATGCTACAATTTTTTTCTGATAAGTTAGGTTATAAATATCCGTGGGATAAGTATGCACAGATTGTCTGTAGGGATTATGTGTCTGGAGCTATGGAGAATACAGGTGCCGTTGTTTTCGGCGATTTCGTACAGAAACATACTGACGAATTACTCGATGGCAACAATGATGATATAGTCGCTCATGAGATGTTCCATCATTGGTTTGGTGATCTTGTGACATGTGAGAGTTGGTCTAATTTGACTTTAAATGAAGGCTTTGCAACATACAGTGAAGTGTTATGGCAAGAGCACAAATATGGTCCTGAAGCAGCGGAGAGAAAGAGAATTCAGGACATGAACGCATACCTTATGTCTGCCGGTCAGCAAGGGACTCATGACCTTATTGATTTTGAGTATGGTAATAAAGAAGAGATGTTCGATGCACACAGCTATAGTAAAGGTGGGCTCATAGTTCATATGCTTAGAAGCTATGTCGGGGACGATGCTTTCTTTGCTGCACTTAAGAATTATCTTAATAATAATGAGTACTCAGATGTAGAAGCACATGAACTAAGGCTGGCATTCGAAGATACGATGGGAGAGGATCTGAATTGGTTTTTTAACCAATGGTTCTATGACGAAGGGCATCCTATATTGACAGTAGATTATAATATTGATGCAGAGTCAAAGTCAGTATTTTTTGCTGTCGAGCAGACGCAAGATCCTGAAGATTATCCTGCGATATTCCAGCTACCGGTAAAAGTAAAATTATACTATGCTTCTGGCAAAGTAGAAACAATAGAGCAAGTCATCGATGAGCGTAAGCAAGAAATTACTATAGACATAGAAGGTAATGAGATGCCGGTAGTGGCTGTATTAGATGGCACACATGATCTTCTTGCTGTAATGAATGAGGTATACACTGACCAAGAATATGCAGATCTATATAAGTACTCTGATGAGTATGTAGATAAGATGAATGCATTAAAGCAATTAAAAGGTAAGGCCGCTTATAATGAGTTATTCTTAGATGCTGCCAGTCATAATTCTAAGTATATCAAGTCGCTGGGCTTAGCTTCTATCGATGCCGATAAGCATGGCAAGTTGCTTAAGCAAATGGCACTCACTGACGGCGATTCCGGTATCAGAGCATCAGCCTTAAAGAAAACTAAAGACTATGATGTCGCTAAAAAATTGATCACTTCAGATCCATCTTATAAGGTTAAAGCTGAAGCATTTAAGATCATTAAGAATAAGGATAAAGACGAAGCCCTTAAGATTGCAGCACAATTACTTAATGGTAATTATACGCCTATGATTCCATCTATAGCGGAGCTTTATGCTTCTACAGGAGATGAAAAATACCTACCTTTCTTTGATGAGAATATTAATAAAGTAAGCATGTTCGGATTCTTCAGTTATTCTGGACAGTATGCTAAACTCGCTAAGAAAGCCTCACCAGCATCTATGTTGACATCTGCTAAAGCTTTAAGTAAAGTCGCTAAAGATGAATCTACAATGTACTTTAAGAAATATTCTGCTACCAATATGATCAGAGATCTGTCTATAGAATTAGATAAGAGAAATAACAAAGTAGCTGATGTAAAAACTGAAGAGACTTCTAGCAAATTGAAGTCTATCATAACAGATATTATAAGTAATACCTCTGACGAAAGACTGAGGTCTGCATTTAGTGATTATGTGAGTCCTTGATTTGATTTTAGTATTTTATATATTCTTTTAGCAGACATAGACATTTATCTAATCGCTCAAATCAATTATTAATTATGTAAATTTGGGAAAAAGCGACTATGAAAACATTGCAAATACAAATACCGGAAGATCTCAATTTAGTTGACTTTGAACTTAAGATGAGTATGGCATCTAAACTATATGAATTAGGAAAAATTTCAGCTGGACAAGGAGCAATAATTGTTGGATTATCTAAGAGGGCTTTTATAGAATCTTTAGGTCAATTTGGAGTTTCAGTTTTTGGTTATTCTTCAAGGGAGATAATGGCTGATTTAGGGAATGTCTGATTCAATTCTAATTTGTGACACAACTGCATTAATCATCTTAGAAAAAATTGGGAATTTGAGCCTTCTTAAAGAATTGTTTAAAAAGGTTTATGTCACTGATGAAGTAATAACATAATTTGGTAGTGAATTGCCTGATTGGATTAAAGTACAAAATCCAGTTGATAATACAAGAGTTGCAATTCTTGAAACACAATTAGACTTAGGGGAAGCATCAGCAATTTCTTTAGCTCTTGAGTTACAGAATCCATTACTCCTAATAGATGAACGTAAGGCTCGCAGAATAGCTAAACTACTAAATCTTAAAATCATAGGAACCTTCGGTGTGCTATTGCTTGCAAAAAAGGAAAACAAAATTTTAAATTTAAAGCCGATAATAAGGGAGATGAGAAAGTTTGGCTTTAGACTTTCTGATAAACTTGTCAAAGAGATTCTATTGCTTGCTAATGAATTATAGGAATTTTTTCATATGAGTAAAATTAAAATTCTCTTTTCTCTCATTATAATAATCACCTCCTCCTACGGCAGTTTCACTATACCTATAACTGAGACAGGCATACCTTTCACGTTACAGAGCTTAGCTGTATTTGTAGTAGCAGCTTTTATGAATTATCGTGAGACATTAATTTGCTTGATAGCTTACTTAATATTAGGAGCTATCGGCTTACCGGTATTTGCAAATGGGTCATCAGGTTTAAGCAAATTATTGGGCGCCAGTGGGGGATTTCTTTTTGGCTTCGTCATAGCAGGAACTTTCATTTCTATTGTCATAAGAAAAATCGGAAGAGACAAACTCCTGCCTCTCATTGTACTAATGGTAATTGCTACAATAATATTATTTGTTTTTGGTCTATTACAACTAACTATAAAGTTAGATGGTACTAAAGCTATAGAATATGGATTGCTTCCATTTTGGAAAATGGGATTGGTTAAAGCTGTTTTGGCAGGGGGGATAGTTTGGGGCTTGAGTAAGTTATTGAGCTCTTTCAAAAGCAGGTCTCATTGATTCGATTTCTGTTCTTTTCAATTTCATTTTTAAAGCCCTCTTTTCCCAAGATTCTCTTATAGTTTTTATTTTTTCAATGGTCACAGAAGTTAGTTGAATCTATGGACTTTAGTCCACGACTTTAGTTTCTACAAATTTCCTTACCTTGATAGGATGGGAAAACGACAAAGGCGAGGCAGCCATACGGTGAGTTGGTTAACAGTGCATTTGGTATTTGTGACAAAATATAGATATAAGGTATTAAGAGGAGATGTACAAAAGCGAATACGAACGCTATTGATACAAATATGTGAAAGCGAGGATGTACAAATATTAAAAGGAGTAGTGAGCAAAGATCATGTACATATGCATGTTGAGTATCCTCCAAAAGTAAAGATTAGTGATTTAGTAAAGCGATTGAAAGGAAGGAGTTCGAGAAGAATACAGGAGGAGTTTCCAAAGCTAAAGAAGCGTTATTGGGGGCGTCACTTTTGGGCAATTGGCTACGGAGCATGGAGTACTGGTAATATAACGGATGAGATGGTAGATGAATATTTAGAGCATCACAGGAAAGATAAAGGCAATGATTCAAAAATGATACTTGAATAAACGAATTTCATTCGTGTGTAATTAACCTATGCACTTCAAGTGCATAGTACTTGAGTT
>Ga0209185_1000167_pt1 | contig 99830 bp, 91 predicted proteins | sample SidtaG_2_FD_187425 | JGI IMG/M metagenome (GOLD analysis project Ga0209185, IMG submission 187425) | Marine algal microbial communities from Sidmouth, United Kingdom - Sidmouth_Asex2 metaG (SPAdes) (version 2) | ecosystem: Host-associated > Algae > Red algae > Unclassified | place: Sidmouth... | reverse complement strand
CTAAGTTTTCGCCTGATGGTACTAAGTATGCTTTCTTCACATTGTATCATGGTCTATGGATTTATGATTTTGATAGAGCTACTGGACAATTTTCTAATTTTAAAAGTTTATCACTTGGCCAATCTGAGTCTATAAAGTTTGCCAGTGTAGAGTTCAGCCCTAACTCTCGATTCGTCTATCTATCTGCTACTGATTCCCTGTATCAGGTAGACTTATGGGAAGAAGATCTGGAAGATGGTACGATTCTTATAGATACCTACGATGGCGTGCAGGATCCGTTTGGCACCACTTTTTTTGTGAGTGCCTTAGCACCTGATTGTAAGATCTATATCCGACCTGGGAGTAGCTCTAACATCATGCATGTTATACATGAGCCTGATGAGAAAGGACTGGCTTGCAACTTTGTAGAGAGAGGCTTACGATTACCACAACCATCATCTACGGGCAGTTATCCTAATTTTCCTCGATGGCGAGTAGATGAGGAGGATAAGTGTGATCCTACGATCACGAGTATCTTTGGAGATCATGTGTATTATCGACGTGACTTATCCGTATACCCAAATCCCGTTAGAGATGTGCTCACGATGGAGATTCCTGAGGGGAAGGACGGCAAGATTGTGGTTTTAGATATTCAGGGACAGGTGGTGTGGAGTGACTCCGATCTCGACAGCTATACGGATAAGGTGCAGATCGACTTATCAGGATTGGCTGTGGGGAGTTATAGTGTGGAATTTATTCCTGATGATAATAAAGAACGATTAGTGTATACGGCGCAGATTATAAGGTTGGAGTGATGTGTGGAAGCATAGTGAGATTTAACAGGTTTTAGAAACCTGTCAAATCTGTGGGTTAGCCGATCTGTTTAAAGGACTCAAGACAGAATCGTGATGGAATATCAAACGTAGTTCGCTTAGCTCCCGATGGATATCGGGATGGCTCTTCTGCTAACTATTCTTAACAGCCGTTTTTTTCATCGCGAGCGAAGAATGAGTCGAGTGATCTTCAGCTTATTATCTGGTTAGCATAGATATTATTAAGACTTTCTTCTTTTATAACATGACAGGCGTACATGTTGAGTGTATAGGATCGCTTTTCTGGCCATAGCTTTGACTACGACATAAGTCAATATAAGAGCGGTATCTACTTTATAAAAGATGTAGATACATCAGAATTAGTTAAATTTATAAAGATATAAATTGTCAATAAAGCAGAGAAAGAGCCATCTTTCTCTGCTTTTTAATGATCGAATATGAAATATATTATCTGTACATTTTTATTTTTTAGTATAGTTTTATCCAACGCTTACAGCCAAAATAAGCAAGATTATGTTTGGATGTTTGGAAATGATCAGAATCTCCAGCAGGAAGGTATACAAGGTATACGCTTTGATTTCAATGAGAAGCCTTTTGAGCCAGAAGGTGCAGATCAAGGTCTAAGCTTTGATCAAAATAATGCTTCTATATGTGATAAGGATGGCAATTTATTATTCTATACGAATGGATGTGCTGTTGCTAATCGTCATCATCAGATAATGCCCAATGGTGATAGCATTAATTCTGGTAATTTTTTTGACATGATATGGAGAGGTGATTGCAGAAATGGATATCCCGGAGGACAAGATATTACCATTTTGCCTAATCCAGCTGATAGCTTAGGCTACTATATTATTCATAAAACTCGGGAGTTTGTCCCAGGGCAAATACCAAGTACCTTCTTTAGGCATTTAAAATACACATATATTAACATGAGACTTGACGAAGGAAGAGGAGATGTGGAAGAGAAAAATATTGAATTTGCTTCTGACGGATATCCTTATAGCTATTTGACAGTAATAGGGCATACAAATAAAAAGGATTGGTGGATAATTCACCCTAAGACTACAGATAATATTTTTTACTCTTACTTTCTGACAGAGGATGGATTTGAATTAATAGATTCGACCACATTAGGTAATACTGATTTCGTTTCTAATACGACTGGGAGTGGAGATGCTAAGTTTTCTCCAGATGGGACTAAGTATGCTTTTTTTACCTTGTATAACGGATTGTGGATCTATGATTTTGATAGAGTGACAGGAGAGTTCTCTAATTTTAAGAGCTTAGATTTTACCCCACCAGAGAATGTTAAGTTCGCCAGTGTAGAGTTCAGTCCTAACTCTCGATTCGTCTATCTCTCCGCAACTGATTCCCTGTATCAGGTAGACTTATGGGAAGATGATCTGGAAGATGGTACGATTCTTATAGATACCTACGATGGCGTGCAGGATCCATTTGCTACTACTTTTTTTGTGAGTGCCTTAGCACCTGATTGTAAGATCTATATCCGACCTGGGAGTAGCTCTAACATCATGCATGTCATACATAAGCCTGATGAGAAAGGACTGGCGTGCAACTTTGTAGAGAGAGGCTTGCGATTACCACAGCCATCATCTACGGGCAGTTATCCTAATTTTCCTCGATGGCGAGTAGATGAGGAGGATAAGTGTGACCCTACGATCACGAGTATCTTCGGAGAGAATATCTACTATCGACGTGATATGACCGTGTATCCTAATCCTGTTAGGGATGTGCTCACGGTGGAGTTGCCAGAAGGAAAGGAAGGTAGGATTGTGGTTTTTAATATGCAGGGGCAGTTGGTGTCCGACGATAAATGTCGAGACCTGGATTGTAGAGGGTTGATTCAGATTGATTTATCGGGATTGGTTGCTGGAAGTTATAGTGTGGAGTTTTTGCCTGAGGATAATAAAGAGAGACTCATCTATACGAGTTTAATTACCAAGATATAGTTTGCCGCAAACCCCCGATTGATCCTTCGGTATACTCAGGACAGGTTATCGGGGTTCTCTCTCTTGAAAGCAAGATTTACTTGCTTTCATCACGCTGTAAGCGTGATCGTTCGTTCATTTATACGGCGCAGATTGTTAGGGTGGAATAGAGGTGATTAAAGAAAAATTTAGAAACTGAGCCTTGTCAAATCATGGTGGGTGGCGGGAGCGGCACAGAATATAGCCTTTGATTTGACTTGATTTCCTGCCTGCCAGCAGGCAGGTTTGTATCTTTTTCATCTATGTAAAAAGAGAATTGTGTTAAGTCTCAAGACAGAATCTTGAATTATACATCAAGCGTAGTTCGCTAAGCTCATAGGCTCTTCTAAAAACTACGCTTAACCGATGAGCCCACGACAGGATTACACTTCGAAGATATCAAGCACCTACTCAAGGTCCTCAATAAGTTAGTGGATAAAGGCAATACAATCGTAGTAATAGAGCATAATATGGATGTGATCAAAGTAGCAGATTATATCGTAGACATCGGACCAGAGGGTGGAACAGGTGGCGGGCAAGTTGTCTTTGAAGGCTTACCTGAAGATCTTATCAAAGTGAAAGAAAGCCATACAGCTAAGTATCTGAAGGAAGAGTTGGTGGGCTAAACAAAAGTCGCATAAATTTCAATGGTTAATATCTTAGTAAACATTCGAAAAGAAGCAGAGCTCTGCCAAATCATGGTGGGTGGTGGGAGCAGCACAGAGTTGAGCCTTTGATTTGGCTTGATTTTTTGTCTCTTTTTTATCTAAGAAAAAAGAGAATTGTATTAATAGAAGCGGGTATAGATCTATTGAATATGAAGATCCATGAGGCAGTTGTAATCCTCTGAATAATTCACACCCCTGATAAGATTTAGGACTAAGAAAATGATCATTTGGACGATTATCCACTATCGTTCATAGAGAAATTTAAGACTTCTGTAACAATTGATCCATCTTATCGTCTTTCTTTTGTCACGTGTCCAGAAACTTTTTTCTATACATTAAAACAAAAAATAGATACACAATGAGAAATATATTAGCATTATTCGTTTTCGTTATCAGTTTCCAATTAGGTAACTCACAGAACATAATAGAAGATAATTTTGGTCATCTTATGAATCAAGAAGATGGGGTAGAGATTGCAATCGATGGAAAATTATTTGCAATGGCAGAAAATTTCAAAGGCTCTGGTGATAAAGATGCTGATGAGATGATTGACTTTCTTTCTACGATTACAAGTTTTAGAGCGATAGGATTCGAGGAATTGTCTACGGCAGATCGTGAGTACAAGTCTGGATTAGCAAGCCTGACGCATCCATTCGAAGAACTAATGATTATCAGATCTAAAGGAGCAAACTTTTCGCTTTATATAGATGAGACAGATGGGGTAGTCCATGAGTTAGTAGGTATAGGTCAGGAAGGATTAAAGTTTGGAGTCTTCTCGCTGACTGGAAGAATGGATCTCAAGCAAGTCGGTAAGATGGCAACGGAGTTGCAGATGGAAGGATTAGAAAAAATGGAGTCTATCAAAGATTATGATATCAGTGATGTGAATGTATATCCGAATCCTATAAGTCGCAATGGTGTGATGACAATAGAAACACCCAGTCAGTTTGATGGAGCAACAGCAACCATTATAGACGAACAAGGAAAAGTAGTTAAGTCATTCTCAATCGATAGACCAAGTCAAGACATTCCTGCAAAAGGATTAAGTGCAGGTATATATATCGTAGATATTACGAAAGGAGAGGTTAGTGTAAGAAAGAAAGTGATAGTTCTGGACTAGGATTAGCAGAGACACGACCTAAAGATAAATATCAATGGCTTGCAGAAATGTAAGCCATTTTTTTTGGAGCAAGATCTAATGATATATTGTATTGAAAGTAATAACAAACACATTATAGATTTCCATTATCTGTTAGAATTCAAAAGAACTTTAGACGAATTTAAACTTTAAGGTATAGATATATGTCTTACATTTGTAACAAAATTAAGTACTATGCAACTCTTTCTATTATTTGGAATGCCAGGACCTACAGAGCTGATTTTCATTGCTTTTATCGTGCTTCTATTATTTGGAGGTAAGAAACTTCCAGAATTAATGAAAGGACTCGGCAAAGGCATTAAAGAATTCAATAATGCGAAAGCAAGTATAGAGTCAGAAGTCAGAGAGAGTATGAAAGAAGCACCTCCAAAGCAAAAGCAGAAAGAAGGTGGCTGGATAGAACGTAATGAAGGGTAATCCTCTTAATCATTAAGGTGATCAGCAGCAGCTTCTAATTCTTCATAGAAGCTTTCCCCATATTTTCTTATCAGTCCATCCTTGACAAATTCATAAATCTTTATTTTCTCAGACTTGCCAGCTGAGCATGCGCTTTGGCAAATGTCCCATCTATCATAATTAATAGCTTGGAATCCAGTACCCTCGTTTTCAGATACTCTGATCGGGTAGAGGTGACAACTGATGGGTTTCTTCCAGTCCGTTCTTCCATCATTATATGCCTTTTCTATGCTACAGTAGGTGATGCCTATAGGATCTCTTCCCATAAATACGCAGGCACCATCTTCCATCAGATGAGTCTCATGGGTTTTAGTTTCCTCATTATAGACATGGGAACCCTCTTTTTCTATTTTATCAATGGAAGCTTCTGTTAGGTAAGGTCTCACGATCGGAAGCATACCTTCGATTATTTCTATTTCGTCAGAGTTAAGAGGAGCACCATAGTCGCCTTCTACACAGCAAGCTCCCTTACACTTGTCCAGTCTGCAGGCAAAATGTTCTGTAATAATCTCTTCTGAAATCAATATTTCTTGAATTAATATCAAAGCAGTGTATTTATGTCGTAAAAATAGCTTTAAGACAATGACTTATTGGATTAATATTAGTCATAATTGTTGTAAATTCGGCCGTGAGATTTTAACCTGTAAGAATGAGAATTAATATGAAATATCTATCTACCTTAATTTTAGTATTTATAGCTATAATATCTATGGTAGCTCAAGATTCCAATAATAAGCTTCAGGAAGTTATAGATAAAAATATAGAATTATACAATCTCGATGTATCACAAAAAGTACAGTACATAGAAATTGCGAATACGAAATATGAGAGCTACAATATGGCCAAGGCCAATGATCCAAATTTTAGTTACAGATCCGAATCTCTCAAGAAAGCGGACAAAGTGTATGAGGAAGCTTTTCTTTCGATACTAAATGATGAACAAAAGAAAATATATCAACAACAGAAAGCGATTGCTGAAAATGCAAAAGCCAACCAAAAATTCCAATCAACTAATCAAATGAATATAATACCTTCCCCAGTAATCATAGACAACAAATAAGAATAATTTTTATTAGCAAATTATAATATTACCCGAACAATAATAATGGATAGACTCAAACAAAAATTCGCCGAAAAATCAGCAACTCTCAAGACAGAGTTAAGAGCATTAAAAAAAGAGCATGGTGCTAAAGAATTAGATACAGTCAAGCTTTCTCAGATAGTAGGAGGTATGAGAGGTATCAAAAGTATGCTATGGGAGACTTCAGTTCTCGATGCAGAAGTAGGAATCAGATTCAGAGGATATTCTATACCGGAGCTCAAAGAAAAATTACCTAAGAGAGCTAACGGTGGTAGAGAACCATTACCAGAGGGTTTGTTTTGGTTGATGTTAGTAGATGAGATACCGACTCAGGAAGATGTAGAATGGTTAAGCGATGAGTGGGAGAAGCGAGCAGAAGTACCTAATTATGTATACACCACTTTAGATAGTTTGCCAGAGGACACACATCCTATGACAATGTTTATTCTTGGTATAAATACGATGCAGAATGATTGTGTATTCGCTAAGCGATATGCAGAAGGAATGTCTAAGAATGATTACTGGGACCCTACTTACGAAGATGCGATGAATCTTATCGCTCGTCTTCCGAGATTGGCGGCATATATCTATAGAAAAGTATATCATCAGGGTGAGCATATTGCACCAGACACTAGCTTAGATTGGGCAGGTAACTTTGCACATATGCTAGGCATAGAAGGTGAAGACTTTAAGAGTCTCATGAGGTTGTATCTTACGATACATGCGGATCATGAGGGTGGTAATGCATCAGCACACACAGCACATCTAATAAATTCTACATTAGCTGATATGTACCTCTCGTTCGGTGGAGCGATGTCATCATTGGCAGGACCATTGCACGGATTAGCTAATCAGGAAGTGATTAAGTGGATCGTAGAGATGACAGACACACTGGGAACTACTAAGCCTACTAATGAGCAAGTAGCAGGATATATCAATGATACATTAGCAGCAGGTAAAGTTATTCCTGGATATGGCCATGCTGTGTTGAGAGAACCAGATCCAAGATTTACTGCACAGAGAGTATTTGCACAAGAATATATTAAGGATAATGATTTTGTAAAAATAGTCTGGCAATTATTTGAAGTCGTGCCACCTATCTTAGGAGCCCTCGGAAAAGTGAAGAATCCATGGCCTAATGTAGATGCACATTCAGGTGCCATATTAGTTAATTATGGACTAACAGAATATACTTTCTATACTGTATTATTCGGTGTGTCGAGAGCATTAGGAGTGATGGCGGCATCTTGCTGGAGTAGAGCATTAGGTCTGCCATTAGAAAGACCTAAGTCAGTCAACTCATTGTGGATCAAAGAACAAATTAAGAACGCATAAAAAACCATACATTTTTAATGACGGCTGCAATTAGTGATTATGCAGTCGGGTAAAAATTATAAACTTATCAGAATGAAAATATTAGACAATCTTAAATATACAAAGGAACACGAGTGGGTAAGGGTAGAAGGTGATGTAGCATATATTGGAATTACAGATTTTGCTCAGAGCGAGCTCGGAGAGATTGTATATGTAGAAGTAGAAACTGTCGGCGAGACCATCTCTAAGGATGAGATATTCGGTACGATAGAAGCGGTTAAGACAACATCTGACCTCTTCTTGCCAGTCACTGGAGAGATTTTAGAGTTTAATAGTAAGTTGGACGAAAATGATGGCGACTCTCCAGATCTTATTAATTCAGATCCATATGGTGATGGCTGGATTATTAAAATGTCTATAGCTGACACGGCACAACTCGAAGAATTAATGAGTTCTGAAGATTATTCTTCACTTATTTCTTAGTGGTTACACCACAATCTGTAATGATTGCATCTAATGACTGAGAAGCGATCATTGAAAGCAATATCAGCGTTAATATTATGGATCATATTAGTGACACTTGGCTCACTACTACCATCAGAAGGCATTGGAGTAGAAGACTTTATAAATGCAGATAAAATAGTACATGTCTGTTTCTATATGGTTATGACATATCTGTTGCTAAGATTTATACGAAGCCATTCCATAGGTGTATATGTTGCCAGCATCATATTTTGCAGTGCATATGGGGCTCTGATGGAATACCTGCAAGGTGCTTCAGACTTCGGTCGATATTTTGATTATTATGATATTATTGCTAATATTAGTGGCTCTTTGATCGGAGCACTTTTTTACAGACTTACTAATAAATAAAGAATGGGAGATATAACTCTTACAGGCGGGACAGTCGGTTTATTAATCTTTGGTTTAGTATTGTTGACATTGGCAATAATATTTTTCCTTAGAGGAAAATTCAAAAGCTCCGCTGATGGACTCACAGAGAAGTATAAGGATCACCAATGGTCATCACCATTAGATTCTAGGAATAAGTATCCTGACGTTAATCCATTTAAATTATCAGCACCCATATTTTTCTTTGGGCTGGTATTAGCATTAGCAGCTACATTATTCGCTTTTAGCTGGACGACATTTGAGGAATATATAGATACATCTATGTACTCTTTAGAGATAGAAGATGAGCTCGAAATAGAGCCACCGAGAACAGCTGAGCCACCACCTCCGCCTCCACCACCTCCACCGCCGGTGATAGAGGAAGTTCCAGAGGAGGAAATCGAGGAAGAAGAAGAACCAGAATTTGTCGATCAAGATGTCGATGAGGAAGACGTAGTAGAACCTGAGCCAGTAGTAGAGGAAGAAGCACCACCTCCACCTCCACCTCCACCACCGCCACCGCCAGAAGAGCCGGAGATATTTAAGGTTGTGGAAGAGATGCCTAGATTCCCAGGTTGCGAAGACAAAGGATCTAAAGAAGAAAAGATTAAATGTGCTGAGGAGAAGCTCATTCAGTATGTATATAAAAACCTTAAGTATCCAGCTATTGCTAAAGAAAATGGAATAGATGGTAATGTCTACGTACAATTCGTAGTCGGTAAGAACGGATCTGTGGAGGATGTCAAAGTAGTAAGAGATATCGGGGCAGGTTGTGGAGACGCCGCTAAGAAAGTAGTAGAAAGTATGAATAATATGCCTACTAAATGGACACCAGGAAAGCAAAGAGGTAGACCTGTAAAAGTATTATTTACACTTCCGATCAAATTTAGATTAGAGTAATACGTACACGATACGTTATCGATATATATGAAGGTCAGAGAATTAATTTTCTCTGGCCTTTTTTGATTTTCATACCACCATAACTCTTACTATCCTCATCTTATAAGTAATGACATTTAAATACTAGGATGTCGGAAACATTAGAATCTTAACCGATAGCTTAAAATTTAAATGGTATAACACGAAAAATATTACTTATGAAAAATTTAATCATCACACTCTCAGTATCACAAGTGACAATCGCGTGCCTGATTATCACCTCCCTAATTCTGATATATATAATTGTAGCAAAGAAATACGCTTCTCAGATTAATTTTTCATCTGACTTCTCTGGTAATAATTATCTGCTTGGTATTGTGATATCTATGGTAATGACAATTCTATGTATGAATGTAACCGTAATAGATAAGCCTCATATCTATACAATGAGCGAGATAGAACCAGAGTTAACTCCAATTACGCCCGTTACTGTATGGAAAGATCCCAGAATCATACCACCGCCACCCAAACAAAAAAAAGAGATAGAGCCTACAAAACCAATAGAAGAAGCAAAAATCATTCCTTTTAAGAAGATCGATGTAGTAGTAGAAATAGATGATTTTGTAGATCAGAGTGATATAACGGAAGCTGTCGACGTAGATACGATGATGCAAAAAGCTAAAGCAGTAATCCCAGAATACATACCTATAGAAGAAGAGGATGAGATCTTACTATTTGCAGAGGAGATGCCACGGTTCCCAGGATGTGAGGATATGGTTGCCAGCAGAGAAGAAAAAAAAGTATGTGCAGAGAAGGCCTTATTAGAGTTTATATATCTCAATGTGAAATATCCACGTATGGCGTTAGAATCTGGTATTGCAGGATCAGTCATCGTCAGGTTCGTAGTAGATAAGGATGGTAATGTGGAAGATGCTAAGATAGTAAGGGATATAGGCGGTGGCTGTGGCAAAGCAGCACTCAAAGCAGTAGAACTCATGAATGAGATGCCACGAAAATGGACACCTGGTAAGGAAAGAGGCAAACCCGTCAAGGTGCAATTCACATTACCTATCAAGTTTGATTTAATGTAAATCTATATCCCTTATCCTATAGAAATTAGAGAGTGATCCAGAGATCTATAATATATATGTAATTAAAATATTATATGTATAGACATAAATTGCCTGTGTCATGTTACAATATTGTTATTTTGTAGTCTCAATAGAGTATATGAATATGTACTCATTTATGAGATAATGAAATTTAGAATATGTTGACAATAAGTTACTTCGCAGGAATTATCGGTGCTATCTGTATATTTTTCCTTGGTTGGATGATTAATCACTTTGCTGTGCAGAGAAAACGTATAGATTGGGAACCGAAATACAAGGAATCCGAGGCTAAGCTATCCTCTCTAACAAAGAAGGTCAAGAACGAAAAGTTGCAGACAGAGCAACAAAAACAAAAAGCTGAGAAGTGGAAGACAGATTATACAGAACTTAAGAATACTCACCAATCAGCATTAAGTGAGTGGGAAGAAAAAAACCAACTCCATCAAGAAGAAGTCAGTAGGCATATATCCTCACAAAAGACAATGGATAATGAGATAAAGAGATTACAACGTATCAATGATAAGATGGATAAAGATCTAAGAGACCAAAAGGAGAAGTATAAGACGGATATGGAAGATATGAAGACGTGGAAGTCAGAGAAAGCTAATGCCACTAGAGAGATCGATAACCTTAAGTCTAAGTTATCCAGTATGAAAAGCTCTGTGATAGACTATAAGACGAAATATGAATCACAGCAAACAGAGATAGAATCTGTCAGGGAAATGCAACGTAACCTCAGAGCGTTAAAAACGAAGTTGTCTAAATCTGAAAAAGATATTACATATTGGGAAAAAAAGCACTACGATACCCATCATGAGCTGGCTAATCTGAAAAAGAAGACTGATGGATTTGAGGCAGAATTCTCAAAAATAGAGGAACTTCGTAAAGGTGATGAAATCTTAAAATCTAATCTGGTTAAGCAGATACAAGAGTTTAAAACCAAATATTTAGATATAAGTGATAAGTATAGAACTCTAACAAATAAAGGAGTCTAAAAAATCATTAAGAAATATTAACATACAGTAGCATATTAACCAAGACTTACTATATTTGTGCTGTATCTAACGATATAAAGAACAAGCTTTTAAAATAATCTGAACGGCCATGACATACTTTGTTGTGGCCTTTCCCTTTTTTAGGGCATAATTATGAGTATTTTGGAAATCAATATGATTGATAACACGTTACAAAGGCATAATCTATAGATAATGAGGAAGTTTTTTCTACTATTTGCTTTTATATTAAGTACAATCGTAATATCAGCTCAAGATTCCCGATTGGCTCATCAATACTTCCAATCTGGAGAGTATGAAAAAGCGGCAGTTATCCTCAAAAAACTATTCGATAAAAATCAAAATAGCGACTATTATTTCCAAAAGTATATAGAAGCACTTATCGCATTAGAAGATTACGAAAAAGCAGAAAGCGAAGTCAAAAAAGAAATAAAGAAGAATCCCGCCTACATGCAGCTGTATGTAACTTATGGAAACTTACTGGAAAGGCAATTCAAAGAAGAAGAGGCTAATGAGCAGTACAATCTTGCTATAGAGAATCTACCTCCAGATGTCAATATTATCAATAAGTTAGGAAACTCATTCCTAAGACTGACACGTTATGACCAGGCAATAGAAGTCTATAAGAAGGGAAGTGTCATGATGAATAATGATAAGATGTTCGCCTATTCGCTTGCAGATCTATACAAGCGAAAAGGAGAGGTCAATAACATGATTAATTATTACATACTCGCAGCAAATAATGATGCCAATCAGCTTGCGAGATATAAGACATACTTCCAACGTAACCTTATATCTACAGATGACAAGGAGGAACTAAGAAGACAATTGTATGAGCGAATCCAAGAAGATCCAGATAATGCAATCTATCCAGAATTACTGGAGTGGGTATATATCGAAAAGAAAGAATACAATAAGGCTCTACGACAGGCAAGGGCTATGGATAGAAAACTGGGCGAAGATGGAAGCCGAGTAAAAAATATAGGAGATATTGCCTACACCGCAGGGGATTATGACACGGCAATTAAAGCTTACTCATATATCACACAAAATAAAAGCCTCAATAGTGATCTGTATATAGAGTCTAAGCGGGCTATTCTCCAGAGTAAGAGACGCAAGATTACTCAGAATTATAATTACACTTCTGCTGACTTAGATACATTGCAAAGAGAGTATGAGTTATTCATTGATGAATTTGGTCTTAACAGCAGGACTGAGTATCTGGTTAAAGAATACGCAGATTTCTTAGCCCTTTACAAAAACGATCTGGACAAAGCAATCACAACACTCCATGAATTAATTAATCTCAAGAGTATCAATAAATCAGTCAGATCCAATAGTAAGATTTCTCTTGCTGATTATTACTTGATGCAAGGGGATATATGGGAGTCGACGCTTCTCTATTCTCAGGTAGAGAAAGATAACAAAGAAGCCTACTTAGGAGAGGTCGCTCGATTTAAGAATGCAAAGCTTTTTTATTATGCAGGAAATTTTGAATGGGCTCAAGAGCAATTCAGTATTCTAAAGGCGGCAACATCGAGATTGATATCTAATGATGCGATAGATATGTCTATTTTCATTATGGATAATATGGGATTAGACACTACAGATATTCCACTTAAGATGTTTTCAGAAGCAGAATTACTGACCGTACAGAATAGATATGATGCGGCATTCGACAAGTTAGATTCTATTACCATCGTATATCCAGATCATGATCTGGAAGATGATGTCATCTATCAGAAAGCACAGCTATACATGAGTCAGAGAAAGTATGAGGAAGCTCTGGAGTTGTATACAGAGGTGTATGAGAAATTCCCAGAAGAGATAAGAGCTGACAATTCATTATTTGCAGCAGCAGAACTATATGAGTATCAATTAGAAGATGCAGTAAAGGCTAAAGAGTTATACGAGAAGCTGTTCATCGATTTCTCTAATAGCACCTATGCTGTAGAAGCCCGTAAGCGCTTCAGAGTCCTACGAGGAGATAATATCCAATGAGTCACCATGTTGTATATAATCTAACAGTTCAAATTGAGAAATCAGTAGAGCAAGCTTGGATACAAGAGGTCACACAAGAAATAATGCCAGCGGTATTAGATGGTGAAATCGTACTTTCCATTCAGCTTAATCGTATAGAGAATCCTGTGAAAGGAGAAGACGTTAATTATGCCTTACAATTCTTATTTCCTTCTTTGGAAGTATACAACACTAAGAGACTGGAGCGGTTGTCTATCTTAATAAAGATGATGGACGGTAACTTTTCTGGAAAGTATGTTTACTTTGGAACAATGATGGAAGTCTTGCATTATTGTAGTAAGTAATACTTGGAGTCATACTTAACAAAAGATCTTATTGAATAAAAAAGCCCTTATTCTGCTCTTTATAGCTAATGCCATCTCTGGTGTAGCTCAAGGTATGAGCATGATCGCTATTCCATGGTATTTTGCACAGTTAGATTCACTAAGATATTTCGGAGTTGTATATATCATTACCAATATATTATCTATGATATGGGTACCAGTTAGTGGTACTATAGTAGATAGGTATAATCGTAAAAGGATATTCCAACTTATCACAATTTTTAGTGGTGTCATAATACTCAGTTTTGCCATATATGGTATAGCGGCTGATGGTTTATCTATGGCTTTGGTCGGCCTTATATTTATAATCACATTCTTGACTTATAATATTCATTACCCATGTCTCTATGCATTCGTGCAAGAGATAACCCCTCCTCAGAAGTATGCTAAGATGACCTCCTTGCTGGAAGTCATCGGTCAGATTACCACTATTGGCGCTGGTGCCGGCGCTACCCTACTATTGGAAGGGACAACTGGTGGCGAACTTAATGTATTTGGTTTTCCGATATACTTAGGTTTGGACATTCCGCCTTGGGATATTCAAGAAATTATATTCATAGATGGAATTACATATTTTGTTTCATTTGCGATCATCAGTTTAATAACATATACATCTATCAGCAAGCGATCTTATGAGGCAGGGGGTGTTATAACTAGAATACGAACTGGACTGACTTATCTCAGTCAGAATAGAACTATCTTATGGTTTGGTATTTTATCTTTTATGGTATTTACGATGGTCCTTATGGAGACTTTCTATATGGGTGCATTATATGTGGATAATCATCTCCAAGAATCAGGTGATGTATATGCTAATGCAAAGATGGCTTATTCTATAGGAGCAATAATAGTGGGCTTAGGAATCGCATATGTGATGAAAAAGATGTCACTACCATTGATGGTTATTAGCCTAAGCTTGCTTACCGCATGCGTCTACATGTACCAATCTTTTAATCATTCTATAATTTTGTTTTTCGTCATGATGTTGATTATAGGTGTTGCTAATGCAGGTACTAGAATATCTAGGATTACTTACTTATTTAAGAATGTGCCTAATCAATTTTTTGGTAGAGCGGGTAGTGTATTCTTTCAGTTTCATATTATTTTGAGAATCGTTTTACTTTCGATATTTACTTTACCATTTTTTCATATAGAAAATAATATAGTGATAGGGTATAGGATCATGAGTATTATCTTAATAGGTAGTGCCATCTTGATGATAGTTAAGTATCGTTCTTTTGATCTAAGTCTTAAGGAGGAATGAGCTATTCTAAAGGTATGATTCCGCTGGCTAAAATCGCTGGTATTCCAATTCGTATCCATTGGTCATTTTTTATGATCATTGCTATTGTAGGCTTATATGGTTATCAGAATGGTTTGGGTATATCTCAGGTTGGCTACTTATTATTATTTGTATTGATACTATTTAGTTTTGTGATTATGCATGAGTATGGTCATGCATTAGCGGCTAAGAAATATGGTATCCTGACTAAGGATATAATCATCACTCCGATAGGAGGAGTAGCACGTATCCAAGGTATGCCTCAGAAACCTATGCAAGAATTACATGTCGCAATAGCGGGGCCACTAGTTAACCTTTTTTTCGTCATCGTATTTACTGTGGTACTCATAATAAGTGATACTGGAGATTTTTTTCTGAGAGATAAGGAACCGATCGAGATGATTACAGACCCGACAGGATTTTTATTTTTACTGGCATTGATGAATGGGGTTTTATTTTTATTTAATCTCATACCAGCTTATCCGATGGATGGTGGTCGTATTCTCAAAGCTCTTCTGAGCACACGTATGCCTAAGTCAAAAGCCACCATCATAGCAGCCAATGTCGGTAGAGTACTCGCTGTAGCATTTGTTATATTCGGAGCTTATAATAGAATAATTGGTATATTATTTATAGGGATATTTATTTATGTAGTGGCGACTAGAGATTATCATTTAGCAAAAATGGGGAAGCTGTAATCTTTTTGTCCTTAAATAAGTAGTAATCGGATTATTAGATTTTTACTCCATTTCATATGCTTGTATATTGTATTTTTAACTCACGCATGTATTTTTTTCGTAGGTGATCACAATCGAAATTTTGTGATAACTAATTCATAAATGAATACAATAAATAAATTCAAACTAAATGAAAAATCAATTAATTAAACTACAGAAATTCTTCTTATTAATCGCGATTGTATCCGCGACAATGCTGGTAAGTTGTAAGTCTGAAATAGATAAGGGATCTGGTGTTATAAAGTCTGAGACTAAATCAAAACCTGCTGATTACCATAGAAAACTATTGGCAATGCAAGAGAGAAACTTAGGGAAGTATTCTCAGAGAGCAGGTGGTGAAGCGGCTCCTTCATTTAGGGATAGTTTGGTGAGTGCCATTAAGTTGTCGATTGCAGGTAAGTATGATGATTCTAAGCAGGCCTTACTGACATTACTTAAGACTAATCCTGAAAGTGAAGAACTTGTACTTCAAGTTGCTGTGCAAGACTTTTATCTGGGTAATTATGCTAATTCTATAAAGAGATTAAGTCAAGTGGTCAGAACGCAAAATGATGAACTTCGTCATGAGGCAGAAATGATGTTAGCTCAGGCAACATTATCCTTAGAAGATGGATATGCGACCTCCAAGAAATGGCTGAGTAAAATAGCAAAAGATCCTAAAAGCCCCTACTCTGAAGACGCTAAGGGTCAGTTGAGATTATTTGATTAGACAATGATAACTTTTTAAATAATGTTTCCTCTATCTAAGTAATTAGGTAGAGGTTTTTTTTATGTTTTATACAGTGTAATAGGGTAGTATCTCACTTAGGGGCATAAAAAAAGCCGGTCATAGTTTTCCCCCTACGAACCGGCCTGAAGAAGATCTTAACACATAAGAATTCCTCTCCAATAATCTGAACAATACATTAATAGCATATACCTTGCCAAAGTGGTTATGGAACTGAAATAAGTAGGGAAATGCCTTGATTTATTAGGATTTGAGCTCCATTTTGAGCTTGGAAGCTTTTATACAAGGTAGGATAGAAGCAAATAATCCGATGATGAGAACTGCAGCTGTGACTACTATAAAGTCACTGATTCTAAGCTGTACAGGGTAGGCATCTATGAGCAAACCTTCTGGTACTTCGATTAGCCCAAAATTTCTCTGTGCATAATATAGAATAAGACCAGCTAAGAATCCTAATCCCATTCCGATACTTGTAATGAGAATCCCTAAGGAGAAAAATAGGTTTCTGATCTTTTGTCTTGTATACCCGATGGACCTTAATATGGCGATATCCTTCTTCTTATCTAATACGATCATCCACAGAGCACCCACTAGATTAAATGCAATAAGAAATAAAGTCAAGCCAGTAATTAGGAAAGCAATCCATTTCTCAATAGCAATCATTTTGAGTGTTTGCTCATCCTGCTCATATTTATTTTTGATGAGAAATTTTGAGCCTAATATATTTTGTAATTGTGATGTTACCTTAGACTCATTGCAGTCTTTAGAAGTTTTGATTTCTAATGCACTCAACATGTTTTCTTGTTGGATAAGTGACTTTGCCAGATTTAAGGAAGTAATGATATACTGATTGGATTCTTCATTTGATTTTCTAAAGACTCCGGTAGGGTAGAATTTCTTAGATGTGAACTCTTTTGCGCCTGCTAATTTGTTCTTTCTCATTGGCATAAATGCCATGATGGGTGTTAGTGAGTTATCGATATTAACCGCTAACTTATTGCGAATACCTTCATCTAAGACACCGTAATTAATATTATTTTCTGTGAGCTTATAATTACCGTATCTGATCGAAGTATCTATTCTTGTGACATGCATGTAATTATGATCTACCCCTTTTATATTACCGATCTCCTGTGATCCCTTATACTCGAATAAGCAGACTTCTTCTATCGTTGCAGATACTGCATCGACCCCTTCGATAAAAGATATTTTAAGAATATCAGAATCATCTAATTGGAAAAATTTTCCTTCTGATGGAATGACCTTCAGGTCAGGATTATAAGGATTAAATAAGGAAGTCAGTAAACTCTCTAAACCATTAAATACACTCAAGATAAGAATCAATGCAGCTGTCCCTATAGAGATACCGAATATAGATATGCCAGTTATTATATTGATAAGATTAGTAGACTTCTTACCGAAGAGATATCTTTTTGCTATAGAAAAATTAATATTAGGCATATTCGTATGTGCACTATCCTTGAGGTTGATTTACTGCAGGAGTCATCATTGCTTGGTAAAATACAGATTGTACACGAGGACGATAGTTGTTTTTCGAAAATTTTGAATTATTCATAGTGGGATATGTCCTATTAGATATAAATATATAGATAAGGTCATACTTCGGATCAGCAAATACAGATATTCCCGTAAATCCTAAATGTCCAAATGCCTCAGTAGAAGCTTCTTCTGCCACATTTAGTTTCTTTTCAGGGTCTAGTTCCTTCATATCGAATCCCAAGCCTCTTCTGGTGGACTTATAATATCTGGTTGTAAATTTCTGTACGGTTTTAGCCTTGATAAAATTCTGACCCATGTAGCTACCGCCATTAAGTAACATCTGCATGAGGGCTGCAATATCTTCTGCATTAGAGAATAATCCTGCATGACCACTGACGCCGCCGATCATAGCAGCTCCCATGTCATGTACATAGCCCTGTACGTCTTGTAATCTAAAGTAATTATCTCTTTCTGATGGAGGCAGACGGTTTTTTGAGATACCTTTTGCAATTGGATTATACATAGTGTTATCCAGTCCCATAGGTCTATAGAAATTCTCGTCAGCATAATTGTCTAATGACTTCATACTTTCTTTTTCTATTAGCTGCTGGAACAGATAAAACCCCAAATCGCTGTATCTATAATTTCTTTTCTCCCTGAGATCGCAATTATAGATCATATTGTATATGCTGTCTTTCCAGACGTCACGTATCCATAGACCGTCAGTTACCTGTAGATTAAAGCTATCCTTCCTTTGCGAACTGTAGTAATTAGCAATACGCTTGGGCTTCTTGCTATCGGGTTCCATAGTGTCTTTGTAGAATGGAATCCATCCAGGAAGCCCAGAATGATGAGCCAGTATATCCTCGATGATTAGTGGGCCCTTATTAGTTGTATCTAATTGCGGAAGGTATTTCTTGATCGGTTCGTAGAGATTTAGCTTGGACTTATCATAGAGTTGCATCATAGATATTGTAGTAGATAATATCTTGGTCAATGAGGCAACATCATATATGTCATCTGATTTTACTTTTGTTTTTTTAGTATAGGTATGATGACCGAAAGTCTTATCATAGAATATGCGACCATTTCTAACTCCCATGACTTGACAGCCTGGTGCAGCTCTGACTTTGATCATCTCATCTATTATGTCATCTATAGCTAAGAGGCTATCAGAGGACATGCCGACCATCTCAGGATCTGCATACCCCAATCTATAATATCCTGATCTATCTTCACCAGACTTTATAGGGAAAGCTGTACCTACGGAAACGGGTAGTCTCCCAGAAATTCTATTGACTCCCATGATGGCTTGAGCAACAGCATCCTGCATCAGCGGATCATTTTCATATGCTACCATAACAGATGGGATACTGTCAAAAAACTTAAGTGCATATGGAGTGCCATGTAAGACTAAGATAATCTTCTTAGTTGTATTCAGTTTGTAGATTAGATTAAATGCTTCCTGAGCGATACCGAAGTTTTTACTTGGATATATATTCATATCGTGTACACTTATAATAACTGTCTCATAGCTGCTGAGACTTTTGCGGATCTCAGCTGACTTATCTACACTTAATTTTTTGCCGACATTAATTTGTTTCTTGATTCCAAATTTTCCTAATGACTCTTGCAGTTCACTTTTGTTACTACTACCTATACTTAAGCTTGCTATCTTTTTAGAATTAATCTTTCGGATAGGAATAAGTTTGTCGACATCTTTGACAAGAGTTATTGCATTTTCATAGAGTTTATACTTGAGTGCTAAGGAGGACTTAGTATTGACATCAGCTGGAATAGATCTAATGTCTGATATATATGGCGTAGATGTTAAGCCTACTGAATATTTTGCTTTTAATATTTTTAAAACCTTTTGATTGATGACCTCCTCACTCAGTTTTTGGGTCGTTATTTGTTCTTTTATTTTTTCTACAGCTGCTTTAATATCGATAGGTAAAAGCATCACATCATTACCTGCTTTGATGGCTTCTATTTCCATATCTCCAGGTTTGAAGTGGTCTGCGACACCTTTCATTTCCAGGCCATCAGTAAATATTAAACCGTCGAATTGCATCTCCTCTTGTAATAATCCTGTAATTACCTTACGAGATAATGATGTCGGTCGATTAGGTGTTGCATCTAGTGCAGGTACTGAGAGGTGTGCTGTCATGATACTCTGTACACCTAATTGTGTCAGCACTCGGAATGGCATCAGTTCTATACTATCCAGTCGTTGTCTGTTATGTGGGATGAGAGGAAGGTCATAATGAGAGTCCATGTCTGTATCTCCATGACCAGGAAAATGCTTAGCACATGCTATGATATCGTTATCTTGCATACCTTTCATATAGGCATATGACTTGGTCGCTACATTAAATATATCCTCGCCAAACGATCGATCATGTATCACTGGATTAGCAGGGTTATTATTCACATCTACTACTGGTGCAAAATTAACTTGTATACCGATACGCTTAAGGTGATTAGCAATCTCTACACCCATATCGTATACGAGTGTATTATCCTTAATAGCACCTAAAGTTAATTGCTTGGGAAATGAAATAGCTTTCTCCTTAAGCCTCATACCGAGACCCCACTCTGCATCTGTCGCTACCATCAGAGGAAACTTACTAAGTCTCTGATACTTCTGAGTGAGTTCGGCTTGTTTAGTAGGAGTGCCTTGGAAGAAGCATAAGCCACCGACATGATATTTTTTGATTTGATCTTCGACACTTTTGATATGTTCTGGCCCGAGATCTGAGTGTGCACGTATCATGAATAATTGCCCTATCTTCTCAGATAGACTCATAGTTTTTAGTTTCTCCTCTGCCCATAGTTGTGATGCTTCATGATTGCTTTGTGTAAATGTGCTATTAGAAATGGTAACTAATAATAGTAAGAGAAGAAATGTATTTTTTAGTTTCATTTGTTCAAAAGTTTGCTTTCCGAGGAGATGTTAATGGACCTTCCTCTCGATTCATCATTACCTTATGTATCTAATAAGTTATGACAGTCATAGACGATCATTTAATTGGCTAATCTATTGAGTGCTTGAGGGTTTATTTCTACTGCTTTATTATAATACTCACGGGCTTTCTCCATATCTCCTAATTGCTGATGAGCTGTCCCCATAGTAACGTAATTTTCTGCAAGGTCAGGTCTTAGATCTATGGCTTTTTGGAAATATTTAATAGCCAAGTCATGTTGACCTCTGATGCCATAAGTTATACCTAATAACCTAATAGATTCGAAGTCTTCGGTATTTAATTGGATGGCCCTTGTTAGCCATTTTTCTGCGAGGTCATAATTTTTTTCTTTCTGCCCCATATGTCTACCACCTTCTCGTAATACGATCGGCAGATTCTTTATGGCATCAGTGAAGTTCGGATCATAAGTTAGAGCCTTATCATAATTACTGATAGATTGCTTATAATCTTTAAGGTAGTAATGAGAATTAGCTAATAACAAGTATGCGTTTCTGTAGCTTGGATGTATCTCTGTGGCTTTATTGAGATAAGAAATGCCACGTTTAAGATATTCTGTCTTCTTAGGTCCGTCAGGTAATTTAGATGCTTCAGTAGATAGGGCTCCACCAGCTGCATTGAGCAGCTTAGCACTTTTGTCATTGTGTAAGACATCAGTTGTAAATAGTGTAAAGTCACTTTTCCAGACTTGATTACGACTGATTGTCTTAATAGAATAAGCCAATAATATAGTTCCAGCTATGGTCCAGATGACTTTCTGATTGAGAATATATTTATACAATAATCTTGCAAATACAATAGCGAATCCGAGTGATGGCATGAACATGAATCGCTCACTCATATTCGTACCGATAGGGAATACTATATTAGATACAATAGATAATGTAATAATGAAAAACGCAATCCCAAAGCTCAAATACTTATCTTTTTTGTAGAAGAAGATGGCAGATATTATGAGTCCTACATAAGTTAGAATACTTAGGATAACCTGCCAGTCATTAATTTGCATGATATCGATACTTCTCGGATAGTAATCGTGACTGAGTGGATGTGGAAATATTAATAATGTTATATATTTACCTAGCGTATACATTATCGTAGAAAACCACTCCATACTTGTAAAGTCCACATAACGATTCCCCTCGATCTTAAGGAATGGATTATTCATTAATTCTTGTGGCGTTCCGCCAAAGTCCATACCCAAAATAGAGAATCGAATAACTAAAAATAAAATAGCCGAAAGTGCAAATGGCAATGTGGCTTTAAGAGCACCACCGATAGATCGATCTGATTTTTTAGTAAATAATAAAAAACTTAAAGGGACAATAGCTAGAAATGTAATCGCATTTTCTTTACTCATTAGAGCTATGAAGAAACTTACGGCAGCGAGAATTGTATATTTTACTTTTTTAGAGTAATAATACTTGAATGCAGACCATAGCGCAATGATGGAACCCAAGAATGTCATGATTTCATCTCGACCTTTAATATTAGCGATGGCCTCAGTATGTAGTGGATGACAAGTATATATTAAGCTTATGAGTAAGACAAATAATAATATTTTATTTTTTTCATCTTTCTTCCTTTGCCCTAAGATCATGATACTTAACAACTTATACATCATAATACATAGAAGAGAGTATAGTATAATATTGATCAGATGACCGATCATAGGATTATGCCCAAAGATCTGCCACTCTATTGCAAACATGACAAGTGTCAATGGTCGATATCTACCGCCACTCACTAGTTTTTCTTTTCCTGCTTCCTTGAAAAAACCAAAGAATGTATCCTTAGTCAATATACCTGGTATGCCAGACAGGCCATCTTGGGTATACATATTATCATAGATGACAATAGCGTCATCTTGAGTATAATCATGGCCCAGTGTATTAGCATATAATAGAAAAGCTACAACACCTAATAATAACATTTGCCACTTAGGAGTGGTCAGAATTTGATATAGGGTCGTTCCTTGTGGCTCTTGTGCAATAGCCTGAGGAGTAGTGCTTTTACTAACCTTATGCTTGTTCTTTTTCTTTGACATTTATACAAAGATACAAATTATAAAAAATCATAATATATAATCCACTGCCATTCTTTTATTAACGATATTACGTGATTTCTTTATTAAGTTGTTATCTACTGTAGTATTAATTGATATAACTATATTAGAGTCTAACATTGATAATAGATGACATATAAGTTCCTATGTATGCTGATAGCCTGCATATTGCTATCGCAAGCCGCAAGTAGTCAGATAGATTACGATAATATTCCTGATGTAACAACGACGGTATTAATTAATGACGTCCACATACAAGTATCTCCAGTAGATAGCTTTGGGCTCGGAGATATATTGATAAAGGATGGTATCATAATCCAAGTGGCAAAATCTATAGATGCTCCTTATGACGCTGAGGTTATAGAAGCAGATTCTGCATATGCCTATGCTGCCTTTATCGAGCCATTATCACATACTGGTATTCCCAAGCCTGAAAAAGGAGGAGAAAAACCTAAAGTGAAGTTTCCTGGATATCCACCTAATGCCGTCGCAGGAATCACGCCGGAGAAGAATGCAGCGGAGCTTATAGATCATAAGAATAGCTCTGTCAAGTCCATGAGAGAAGCGGGATATGCCATATCTCATTCCGTACCATATGGAAGGATGTTGCCAGGGATGGGTACTATAATTTCTCTACATGGTGATACTAATGAGGAGATGATCTTACAAGAGAAGGTATCGATGGTTTTTCAGTTTACTGGAGCAAGAGGATTCTATCCTTCCACGGTGATCGGTGTCATGGCTAAGTGGAGAGATATGTATCGTAAGGCAAGCTATCTCGATAAGCATCAGAATAGTTACAAGAGTGATGAGACAATCAGGACAAGACCTAAGGCAAACAAAAGTCTCCAAGCACTCATCCCTGTCATTAAGAAAGAGATGGCAGTATTTCATAAGACAGAAAAGTCTAAAGATATCCACAGAGCAATTGCTCTACAGAAAGATCTGGATTACAAATTAGTTCTCACAGGAGTTAAGCATATCACGCCAGCTATAGAAAATGTAAAATCATCAGGTGCTTATGTCCTACTGAATCCAACCTTACCTAAAAAGGAAAAAGAGGCTAAGGATAAAGAAAAGGACAAGAAGAAAGATAAAAAGGAAGAAAAGAAAGGAGAAGCAAAAGATATAGGAACGGAAGGAGGTAAGAGTACAGGTTCCGATGATAAAAAAGCTAAGAAGAAAAAGAAAAAGAAGGATGACCCAGAGACGAAAGCTCTCAAAGCAAAAAAGAAAAAAAGCTACGATGCTTACATTGCTCAGGCTGGAGAATTAGAGAAGATCGGTGTGCCATTTGCATTTTCTATGATGGATGCTAAGGTCGGAGATCTCAATAAAAATATTAGGACTATGATGAAAGCTGGTTTGACCCGTGAGGGAGCACTGGCAGCCCTGACTACACATCCAGCTAAGATACTCGGAATCGATGCTGTATCTGGTACAATACACAAAGGGAAAATGGGTAATATTGTGATTACTGATAAGCCACTATTTGAGGAGAAAACAGCAGTCAGATATGTATTCGTAGAAGGTCATAAGACAGAGATAGAAAAGAAAAAAGAAAAGAAAGACAAATCAGGAGATAGTGATGGTGAAGTCAAAAGTAGCTTAGTCGGTAAGTGGAGTTATGAAGTGGAAGTGCCTGGCGATACTCAGACAGGAATGATGGAAATAAGTAGCGATGGTAAAATAGAAATCGTAGCAGATGATACGCCGGGTGAAGTAGATGAGGCCATCTCTCCAGAATTTGATGACGATAATGTCACATTCGAGTTGCCAGTAGATATGGGTGGTACCATGATGAATTTAGGATTTGATCTGACTTTTGATGGTGATAGTTTTGAAGGAACAGTTGATGTAGGCCAGTTTGGTAGTTTTCCGATTTCAGGGTCTAAAGAATCTGGGCCAGAGAAATAAATATTTATAATAGAATCCAAATCTAATAGCTCAATGCTGTAGCTATTTATTTATAAAAAATCAAGACAATGAAAATTGCATTTATAATATTATTGTTGAGTTCTACTTTCTTATCAGGTCAATCAGAAAATGATATCCTCATAAAGAACGGAACTGTCATTACCATCTCTGATGGCATCAAAGAAAATACTGATATACTTATCAAAGACGGTAAGATATCTCAGATCGCTGAAGGGATCAAAGCTGCAGACGTCAAAGAAATAGATGCTACAGGACTATATATAATGCCAGGCATCATAGATGCTCACTCCCACATAGCAATCGATGCGGTCAACGAAGCCACTAATCCAGTAACAGCGGAGGTATGGGTAGGAGATGCATTAAACCCATATGACATCAATATCTACAGAGCATTAGCTGGTGGTGTCACAATTTCTCATGCGATGCATGGCTCAGCTAATGCTATCGGTGGTCAGTGTGAGACGATTAAGCATAGGTGGGGTGCAACAGATCCAGAGGATCTAAGAATGCAAGGTGCTTTGCGTACGATTAAGTTTGCCCTCGGAGAGAACCCTATGCGTGTGCATGGAGAGCGTAGCGGTATTGTGCCTGCAACTCGTATGGGTATGGAGCAAGTATTCAGACAATCATTTGAGAATGGGAAGGCTTATGCCTCAGCATGGAAAGATTACAAATCGGGTAAGAACAAGGTGCCACCAGAATATGACTTACGTAAGGAAACAATGGCAGATATCTTATCAGGAGAGATTATGATACACTGCCATTCTTATAGAGCCGATGAGATACTCATGCTGATGGACGTACTTAAGGATTATGGTGTAGAAAAGATCACCTTCCAGCACGTCAATGAGGGATTTAAGGTAGCGCCAGAGTTAGCTGAGTTTGGAGCATATGCTTCTGTCTTCTCTGATTGGTGGGCATATAAATTTGAAGTCTATTATTCCACCGCATATAATGCAGCTATCCTCACGAAGAATGGTGTCGTGACCTCTATTAACTCTGACTCCAGAGAACTGATCAGACACTTGTATCACGAAGCGGCGAAAGCACAAAAGTACGGAGGACTATCAGACAACGAAGCACTTAAGCTAATTACAATTAATCCTGCTATACAATTAGGAATAGATAAGAGAGTGGGCAGTATAGAAATAGGTAAAGAAGGTGATCTGGCAATATTTAAAAATCACCCTTTGTCTATATACGCTATTCCACAATATACGATTGTAGATGGTACGGTACGATTTGATATAGCTAATGATCCGATAGATATGAGAGTCGATATAGATCCTGAGGAGACCATCCCAGCATTCTATGAGTCTACGAGTAATCATAGCCATGACCATGATAGTCCCCATTGTGATGAGGGGTGCTTACAAGGAGCATTTGATCATCTAATAGAAGAAAAAAAATAGGCGACTCTGACGCAGTTAATTTTTGGTCATGTATTAATTATAAAAAACAATGACCGTCAAAATTCAAAAAGAAAAAATGAAGAAATCTATAATAATTTTCTTTTGCATAATTTTCTCACTTCAGATATTTTCTCAGCAAGTCACTAAGCCTTATATGGGTACTTTCTTGCTTAAGGGAGGGCAGGTAGAGACGGTATATGAGGGTCTCATAGATGCAGATGTATTGATTAAAGATGGGAAGATTATGGAGGTAGCAGAAGCCATTGTCCATCCTGGTGCTCAGCAAATAGATTGCAAAGGACTCTTTATATATCCAGGAATGATCGACTCTGGCACTAAGCTGGGGCTGGCAGAAATAGGTGCCGTCTCGCTCACGCAAGATCATAATGAGATCGGTAATTACACACCGCATATGCAGGCACTGACAGCGATCAATCCGAGCTCAGTCAATATACCAGTTAATAGAGTCAATGGAGTCACAACAGTATTAGCGGTGCCATCAGGAGGACAGTTTCCCGGTACTGCAGCATTAATCAACTTGCATGGTTATACTCCTGAACAAATGTATGCAGGATTTAAGGGAGTTGTCTTTAATTATCCGAGCACGGGCCGAAGAGGTCGATGGGATAGACGATCAGAAGAAGATATCAAAAAAGCAGAAGTCAAAGCACGGAAGAGCTTAGAAGGGTTCTGGAAAAAGGCAAAGCTCCATGCACAGATGGCCGCAAAAGGAGAGACTAAGTATAACCCACAACTGGAAGCGCTCAGACCGATCATAGATAAGGAAGCTCCTCTCATGATAGAAGTCAATAAAAAATCAGATATCCTATCAGCTATTAAGTGGGTTAGTGATAATGATATCAAAGCAATATTTACAGGTGTATCTGAAGGTTATCGAGTAGCTGACAGTCTTGCCGTACATAACATACCCGTTATCACAGGTCCGGTCTTAGATAATCCATCACGAGCATCTGATAAGTACGATGCATCCTATGCTAATGCAGGTCTCATGCAACAAGCAGGAGTAAAAGTAGCCATCAAAACTAATGAGACAGAGAATGTCAGAAACTTGCCATACAACGCAGGATTCGCAGCAGCATACGGGATGGGATGGAGAGAAGCTTATAAGGCGATCACTGTGGTGCCAGCTGAGATGTTTGGGATATTAGATCAGTATGGAACTATAGAGCGTGGGAAGTGGGCTAATGTATTCGTTTCAGATGGAGATCCATTCGAGACTAAGACACAGATTAAGCATCTATTCATCCAGGGTTATAATATACCTTTGGAGAGTAGACATACATTACTGTATGACGAATTCTTAGACAGAGACCCAGGATTACAAGAAGAAAAATAAATACTTAAAATATAATATTATATGCAACCCTTATTTATAGTAGTAGAAGGAATAGATGGAAGTGGTAAGACAACCCAAATAGAATTACTCAAAAATAAATTCAAATCAGCGAATCGCAAAGTGATAGAAACTGCCGAGCCTACCGATGGACCGATTGGTTCCTTAGTAAGGAATATCATGAAAGGCAGAGTACAAACAGATCAGTCGACTATCGCTGCATTATTTGCCGCAGATAGATTAGATCACATCAGTAATCCTGTGAATGGATTACTAACTAAAATGGAGGAAGGCAATAATATTATCTGTAGTAGATACTACTTTTCTAATTATGCTTTTCAGAGTGAGTATGTACCGATAGATTGGTTAGTGAATATAAATAGTCTCTCAAAAACATATCTCAAGCCTGACCTTACTTTCTATATCAATGTAGATCCGAAAGTTTGTATCGAGAGGATATCGACAGGCAGATCAGAGGTAGAAATGTATGAGAACTTAGAAAAATTGACCAGTACACATGATGCATTCTTAAGACACTTTAAAGACTTCGAAGAAGGGGAGTCTATTCACCTCATAGATGGGCAGCAAAGTGTAGAAGATATAAGTGCAGAGATATGGAAGATAGTAGAAAATCTGAGTAAGTAGAATCCATCAACAAACAGCGACACAACTTTAAAGTCTACATCTGAGATAATCCTTATTGTTAACTAATTACTCAGGCGCTCCATCAGCAAGCCACTGATCTATTTTCTCTATCGTACAATCAGGTAACTTAGAAGCACTTCGGGGCATCGGATCAAAACCATCTCGTCTATTGATAGAACCAGATATTCTATTTCTGGGTATCTCATCTAATACGTCTGCATATGTCGCTAAGCTAAATGTTATAGAAGTATTGCTGTTGTGACAAGCTGTACTATTAGCACATGAGCTATTAAGAATAGCAGCTATATCATTAGTATAAGTCATACCTTCTGATTCACAAGTCACCATTGGATCTTCTGAGTCGTTACTGCAAGAATAGAAAATAACGAATGAGATACTTAATAATGCGATAATGTACTTTTTCATAATAGCTTGACTTTATGTAAATGTATTGTTTCCATGTAACTTTAATGAAGTAAGCAGTCTTAATATTATGAGAAATGTCATTTATATTTTCCTCTTAGCTATCGCAATATGTATCTCTAATAATTTATTTGCGCAGACCAGACTCTATAAAGGGGATAGGTTATTATCAGCGTATGCAGGATTTATTAATCCTGAGCCATTTACATTTAGCATTTTCTCTTTTTCGGGAGTTGGGAATCCTAGCCCTTCAGCTAATATTAATTTTCAATATGCCGTATCTAATAAGTTTACCATTGGTCCGTTTGCGAGCTTCTATAGAGTAGATGCAAATTATACTAATTCCATAGACCAATTCGAAGTTTTGCTACAATCTCAGAATTTCAATGATTTGATAGGAGGATTGGATTGTTTGATCTTAGGTAATTGCGAAGATCTGACAGTAACGGAGAGGGTGTCTGTATTTACCTTTGGAGGTAAGGTCGGCTATACACGTAATATCGTCGATGGACTGGAGACTTACTTGTCTATGCACTTAGGGTACAGTCTTAATAGACGTAAGACAATTACAGAAGGCGTGCTTAATAGTGTGTCTGATGAGTTGGGGCTGGGTGTACAGATTCCAAGTTTTGTTTATTTTACCAGCGCAGGAGGAAGACTTTTTGTAAGTGACAGGATAGCATTGTTTGGAGAGTTTGGCTATGGGAATAGTCACCTACTGACAATAGGTTTGATTACTAAGATGTAAGATTATAATAATTTTAATATGTTTTTTATTCTTTCTTCTATTTGCTATACAAGCAAAAACTAACTATGTTTGAATTAAGTTATGAATAATTACACGACATATTTTACTTGGAACTATTACTTTTTTAATGGTAATGAGCTCTGATGCATATGTTTAGTTAACAAATAAATATTAATCAAAAGAGTTCGAAATTTTATTTCGGACTTTTTTTTTACACGTAAGTGATTAGGATTATGGAAATAAGTATTGTAGGCTTAGGATTGATAGGTGGCTCTATTGCTAAGGAACTGAAGACTCGATCGCTCGGTACGATAAGAGTAGTCGGGGTAGATAAGAGTATAGACCATGGCAATAGGGCTAAGGAGTTAGGACTGGTAGAAGAGATTGTCGATATCGATACAGCTGTAGCTCAGTCTGATGTAATAATCATCTCTGTACCTGTCAATGTAATAGAATCTTTGTTGCCATCTATTCTAGATAAGATCACTGCTACTCAAGTAGTCATAGACGTAGGTTCTACTAAGTCAGATATATGTAAGAGTATTGCCGAGCATCCTATGAGGAACAGATTCGTAGCAGCACATCCGCTTGCAGGAACAGAATTCTCGGGCCCCGATGCTGCGATTATGAACTTATTTCACGGAAAGAAAAATATTATCTGCGAGAGTGACAAGAGTGATAAGGATGCATTAGAAAGAGCCATTAAGGTATTTGACTTCTTAGGTTTGAAAAGTATTTTCTTAGGAGCCGAAGAGCATGATAAGCACATGGCATTCGTGTCACATCTATCGCATGTAACGTCTTTTGCTTTAAGTCAGACGGTATTAGATATAGAGAAAGATGAGAAGCAGATTTTTAACCTTGCGAGTACGGGATTCGCTTCCACTGCAAGATTAGCGAAGTGTAACCCTGTGACATGGACGGCAATATTTGAGAAGAATCCACAATACCTTTCAGAGGCATTGGGATCATATATTGTACACCTACAGAATTATAAGAAACTGGTAGATGATAATAACTGGACAGGAATGTACGATGCGATCAGTGAGGCTAATGAGATAACAAGAGTATTAGAAGGTATACAATTAACTAAGCGTTCTTAGCGTATTTTATTTATATATAAATCGAAAAACAAATCATAATTTCTAAATGAATTTATGATAAAAAAAATAAAATTATGACACAACAAAATAAGACCAGAAGCACATGGTTAACCAAAGAAAAAAGACCTATTGTAATAGCAGGTCCCTGCAGTGCCGAGTCAGAAGAACAAGTGATGGAAACAGCCAGAAGACTCAAGGCAACTAATAAGTCTGACATATATAGATCAGGTATATGGAAACCTCGTACTTCACCAGGAAGTTTCGAAGGAGTCGGAGTGGTAGGACTACCATGGCTCAAGCGTGTAAAAGAAGAGGTAGGATTTCCAGTAACAGTAGAAGTCGCAAAAGCCAATCATGTAGAATTATGTCTACAGTTTGATGTAGATATATTATGGATCGGTGCACGTACGACTGTCAATCCTTTCGCAGTCCAAGAGATAGCGGATGCACTCAAAGGAGTAGATATACCAGTACTCGTAAAGAATCCGATCAACCCAGACTTAGCATTATGGATCGGAGGTATCGAAAGACTCAAGAAAGCAGGTGTCAATGAAGTAGGAGCAATCCACAGAGGCTTCTCTAATCTTGGAGAAAAGTATTACCGCAATAGACCACAGTGGCAGATAGCGATAGACTTCATGAGACGTATGCCAGAGGTGCCGATGATTTGTGATCCAAGTCACATCTGCGGTCGACGAGATATACTGCAAGAAGTCGGACAGAAAGCGATGGACTTAGATTATGATGGGCTGATGATAGAGAGCCATATAGATCCTGACAATGCTTGGAGTGATGCGAAGCAGCAGATCACACCAGAAGTATTCGGTGAGATGATCACTGAGATGAAATTACGTCATGACTACGAAGACAACCGAGCACTGCAGAATGATCTTGATAGACTCAGAGAAGTCATAGATCACATAGATGATGAGATCATTAATCTATTGTCCAATAGAATGAATGCAGCTAGAGAAATCGGTCAGTACAAGAAAGAAAAAAACATGACCATCTATCAGAATAAAAGATGGAATGGCATCATAGACAAAGCTAAGACTCAAGCAAACAAGTCTGGATTAAGCGAAGCATTTATTATCAGATATATTAAAGCCGTACACGACGAGAGTATCGATCAGCAGGAGAAGATATATAAGGAGGGGTAGGGTATATTTATTAATAGCTGTATGTCCGAACTCTACTATGTATTACTAATATTGTGTACATATTAGCCTAGCAGAGTATTATACTCTTAGGTAGGTGTATATGCGCTGTGTTAATTTACACCTTTACATCGTAATACCGCAAACCGCAAACCGCAAACCGTAAACCGTAATACCGTAAACCGTAATACCGTAAACCGCAAACCGCAAAACCGAATCACCGAACCGCCGCCTTCCGCTCATCACCACTAACCCAATAAGGATACCACACCAACATCACCTTGTCCACAAGCACATCGCTACGTCGTGGCTTGATTTCTTTTTTGCTGATTTCAGTGGCTTTAGATTCCCATTTCTCTCTGATGACATTGAGCTTCGCTTTTAATTCATTTTCGAGATCTTCTCTGGCGTCTTGTAGATCGAATAGGTCTTCTTCTGCAGCTCTGACTTTTTCTTTGGCTTTGCGGGCCATTCTTCTTTTCGTAGATACAGAGCTAGAAGATCGTCGACGTCTGCCTCCGAATACACCACCAAAAACAGTCTCTACGACATTAAATAATTCATCATTACGACGGCTACGTTGCTCTGCTTCGGCTTCTTCGAGATCTCTTTTTTCTTTACGTAATTTCTCTTCTAATTTCTTAAACTTCTTATCATAAGAATCATGCAAGTCATCGATCTCCGTATCTCTGAGTTCTCTGGCAGCGGTCTGCACTCGCATCTGAAATGCACTAGCCGTTTCACCATTTTCTTTGTATAGTTCTAAAGCTTCATTTTGCATCAGGAAGAATCTCTTCTCTTCGTATAACCAATTAGAAAATGATTTCTCGATAGATTTTAGTTCTGAGCTTGTATTCATAGTAGAAGGGACATCTTCATATTGGATACCGATATTATCAGGATGATCTGGCTTGTCAAAAAGTGATTGAGACCACTTCTCTATTGCCATGCTTTCTTGCCAAGCAACTCTACCAAAATCATCTGGCGGATGTACCAATAGAGCTAACGGATCTTCCATGTCCACATTACGTTTGTCATCGACATACCTCACTCTTGCGGCGGCAAATATGTGTGGCTCATATAATATTTTGGAGTCTTTGTTATCCATTCCGACTTCGGAAGCGGACTTCCATACAGCAAAGTATCGCTGCTCTATCTTAGGGTCTACCGATGGAGCTACCTCTACGACTTTAGGCGCTGCTATTTTTTCATTGACTGGTCTTGTGGATTTTTGATGGCTATTTGGAATTTTTCTATCACTCATGAGTGACTTAAGCTGAGGTCTGGTAAGTGGACCTCTTAGATATGACATTGCCCATCTGGTATGATAGATAACAGGTTCTGACTCATGTACATTATGCATGAGGAATATTCTGGAGGACAGAGAAGATATGATCTGACTGAAATCCTTGTCGGCATTATTTCCTGATTCTGCGATGGCACCCTTGAGTCCTTCGAGGACACGATCTTTATCTCTCTCAGTCTGTAGTTTTCCGATGAACCATGTGCCGGCATTGGACAAGCCTTTGTAGTCTAGATCTACAGGATTCTGAGTGACCAGAACGGCCCCGACTCCAAATGCTCTAGCTTGCTTAAGAATCGTGAGCAGTGGCTTCTTCGAGGGCGGATTAGCAGTCGGTGGAAAGTATCCGAATATCTCGTCGAAGTACAAGAGACTTCTGAGACTTGTCGTTCCTGATTGTCTCCTCATCCATGAGATCAGACTATTAAGTAGAAGAGTGACGAAAAACATTCTCTCACTCTCTGATAAGTGAGCGATGTAAAATATACTATGACGTGGTTGTCCTTCGCTGGTGTAATACATCTTATCGATATCCAATGCCTCACCCTCTAGCCAATACTTAAACTGTGGCGATGCGATCAGTGTATTGAATTCCATAGCTAAGTCAAACCGATCTTTCTGAGGAAAGAAAGTCTCTATATCAAATACCCCCAACTGACTCATCGGTGGATTCTGGATTCCCTTAATAATCTTAGCTAAGTCGAGATCTTCTCCCAGTCTCCAATAATGCTCGAATAGATTAGATAGCAATATACCTTCTCTACTTCTTACGGGGTCAGCCTTACTTTCTATCATGCCCAGCAATGCAGCTACCGTACCTTGTATACGCTCCCTAAGCATCTCTGCATCTGAGTCAAAATCCACTACTGGCGCAGCGAATGACCCCATGATATTCACAGGTATTCCGGCGTTAGAACCAGGTGTGTATATGGTATAATCTACAGAAGACTTAAGTGTTATTATTCTATCTGTTGTCTGCCCCCAGTCCGATAATCCATTGGTCCATTTGTCAGCAGTGGCTTTTGCATATTCTTCTACGCTTAGACCTTTTCGACCTGCATCATCTGCATTGACCCACTTTTGAAAATCTTCAGGATGTAGGTCTGGAAATTGCAATAGAAGATTTGTCATGTCCCCTTTGGGATCTATGATTAGTGCTGGTACTTTGTCTATAGCCGCTTCTTCCAGTAAGCCAATACATAAGCCTGTCTTACCACTACCTGTCATACCGACACACACAGCATGGGTCGTTAGGTCTCTGGCATCATAGTTTACGGCTTCTGATAATATCTCCTTGTTGTCGATATCATATTGTGCACCTAAGTAGAATGAACCTAATTTTTCTGGAGGTAATTTTATCATGGATATTTGGTATTAGAATTAAAGTATTAATATCAGAACTAAATTTTGATTGATCTACAAATTTATAGAAGTTGCGGAATTAATTTTTTAAGGAAAATAGAGAAATTCGATAAGTTAATGTACAAACTTAAAAGTTATACCATTTGCATTATAATGTGAAAATGGTATAAATACTCTATTTATTAATCTCTCCTTCAATCACTTGCGGAAAATGGGCATATTCCAGTTCGTGTATTTTCTGAGCTATAACATCAGGTGTATCCTTTAACCCTAAGCTAGTTTTCGCTTGGAAAATAATCTGACCTTCGTCGTAAGCCTCATTGACATAGTGGATAGTGATCCCTGTTTCTTTTTCGAAATTATCAAAAACTGACTGATGCACTCGATGACCATACATGCCTTTGCCGCCATACTTAGGGAGTAGGGCAGGGTGTATATTGATAATCTTATTAGGGAAAGCACTCACTAAAAATTCTGGAATAAGCCACAAGAATCCAGCGAGGATAATCCAATCTATTTCTGTATCAGCGAGTACTTTAGTTAAGTTATCACTATTGTAAAAGTCTTTTCTATTGATGACTGAACAAGATATATTATGAGTCTTAGCTCTTTGTATGACGTAAGCATCTGGATTATTTGTAATGACTAGATCTACGGATATGTCTTTATGATTAGAAAAATATTTAATGATATTTTCTGCATTAGTACCACTTCCAGAGGCGAATATTGCAAGTCTTTGAGCCAAATTATCTGAGCGGATTGTATTGTGATGCCTGAGCAGGATCTATCTTCACCATGATATCATAGACCTTTTTTTGTTGTCCCTTACTCGATCCTTTAAATATCTCAATGATCTCATTTCTCTTACTATCTGCAAACATCTGAACAGCTGCAGAGTTGGGATAAATGTTGTTGACTTGTTGGATTGTATTGAGTGCACTGACCATGACAGCTTTTGATTTGTCTACGTCCTCATGCATCTTATCTAATGATATCAGGTGATACTCATAGATAGCTTGTCTCATAGGTCTCACCTTTGGGTTAAGCATATTTTCTACTTTCCAGTATCGGTTCCGTCTATTGCCTAATGCTTGCCATCCTCGAGCTACAGCACTATTAGTTGTAGGTATTGCACTGACTACATTCTGAGCGATGTTGTAGTATGGGTCTCCACCAAACGGCGAGAATGAATCATAGTCATATGCTAATATCATGTATACATAATACGTCAGCACAGATGACAGGGGATCTACATAACTCTGGGCATTGTCTTCTATTGGTTGTGCTTCATTATATGTGAATGAGACACCGTTATCTACGAGATTCATTATCTGAGTCTTGTGAGAACTGTTGTATACAGGTCTCAGAGATTGTACAAATATGTCTGCCGTAAAGCTGGTAGTGCTGGCATCTTCCGTAATTGTGATATTAAGGTTGCCTTCGATTTTTTCGAAATCTTCATACTCATCCTCAGTCCACTTAGTATTGTTAAGAAATTCTGTGACGTCTTTTTCTAGTGTCTGAAAGACCTTCGGATCTGCATTCAGCAATCTTGGTGCCTTCACTTGTACATTGAAATTAAGTTCCTGAGAGAATGAGCTTGCAGTCCATAAGGCAAAAACGCTCAATAATAATATTCTAATCATAATGTAATGCTATGCTTTATTACTTAGTAACGTATTTTTTGGTGATTGTATTGACTATATCTTCAGCTACTTCGGATTTAGATTTTAACGAGAAAGGTGTCTTATCACCATCTCTGGTATATATGGTCACTTTATTAGTGTCATGTTGGAATCCAGCCCCTTTATCTCTGAGAGAATTCATGACAATCATATCAAAATTTTTCTTCTCCAGTTTAGCTATAGCATTAAGCTCCTCATTTTCTGTTTCTAATGCAAAGCCTACGTGGATCTGATTCTCCTTCTTATCTTCTCCCAGTGCCTTAGCTATATCGATCGTCCGTTCCAGTTCTAAAGTCACATCGTTCCCTTTCTTTTTGATCTTTTCTTTGCTGACAGTCTTAGGTTTGTAATCTGCTACTGCTGCTGTAAATATTGTAATGTCAGAATCAGCATGTCTTGACTTGGCGGCATTGTACATCTCTTCTGCACTGGTGACATTAGTGATCGTTATTCTACTATTGCAACTTTCCAGATTACTTGGTCCTAATATCAATTCTACAGTAGCACCTCTATTAGCACAAGCTTCAGCGAGAGACATTCCCATCTTACCTGAGCTTCTATTTCCGATGTGCCTGACAGGATCTAGAGATTCATGAGTCGGACCTGCTGTGATAATAACTCTTTTATTATATAGGTCTGTGGAGATCAAAAAAAAATCCTCGACCTTCTCGACTATATGTTCTGGTTCTGCCATTCTACCTTTTCCGATTAGACCACTTGCTAATTCTCCATGTTCTACATCGATAATCCGATTGCCGTAAGATTCTAATGCTTTGACATTACGCTGCGTCGCTGGGTGTGTCCACATATCTAAATCCATGGCAGGCGCTATCCATACTGGGCATCTGGAGGAAAGATAGACAGCAGTTATAATGTTATCACTTTGACCTTGTGCCATCTTAGATATGGTAGATGCTGTAGCAGGAGCTATTATCATAAGGTCAGCCCATAGACCCAGTTCTACGTGATTATTCCATGCATCTTCTGATATAACATCTGAATAGACTGGATTTTTGGAAAGAGTGGATAGAGTTAGTGCTGATATAAATGATTGTGAGTGTGGGGTCATAAGCACCTTGACTTCTGCCCCTTTTTTAACAAATAGCCTGATAAGAGTAGCAGCCTTGTATGCTGCTATGCTACCTGTAACGCCGATAATTATTTTTTTTCCTTGCAAAGGAAATTATGGTTTTATAGATCCTGAGAATCTTGATGCCTCTGTCTATACTCCAGTTTATTTTCTAAAAATTCTTCAGTTGCGATCAATGTCGGATTAGGAAGTTTCTCATAGAATTTTGAGATTTCTATCTGCTCTTTGTTTTCCTGTATCTCCTCTATAGTCTCAGTCGTCACAGCAAATTCTTCTAACTTCCCATGGAGTTCTTGCTTAATATCTACATTAAGCTGTCTGGCTCTGTGAGAAATAACAGAAAGAGACTCATAGATATTCTTAGTATCATCTATGAAAGCATGGATATCTCTAGCCTTTGCTTTGGCATCTATGTTCTGTACCTGGTTTTTTATATCAGTCATTGGACAAATCTTTTTAATTCGTTATAACAAAAATCTTTTATATCCTTTACTTCACCTAAGTCTTTAGAGTCAGGGAATTTTCTTTCAAATTTATTACATTTCTCGATAGTATCTTCAAGTCTTTTTTGCATCTTCTCGTATACACTCTTTTTTGCCAACTCGTAATTTGATTTTATTACCAGTAATCGGACGAGTTCTTGACGCTTTGTCTCAGGATAATCTTTCAGTAAGTTCTCAAATGAGGCCATCGCTGATTGATAATTATTGAGCTTATAATATAGATTCGCTTGCTCAAATGACTTAGTCTCTAACTTCTCTCGCATCTCGTCTATAAGCTTATTACTTTCATCTACTCTAGGACTTGACGGATAAGTATTAATAAATACTTGCAACTGATCTATTGCTGTCACTGATGGTTGCTGATCGAGCTTATAACTTGGTGATAGTTTATAATTAGAATAAGCCGCCATGAATGCAATCTCTTCTTTTCTCGTGCTATTGTAGAACGTCTTCGTAAAGTTGTTAAAGTAGTACGCCGCTAATGTATACTGATTCAGATGATAGTAAGTGTAAGCATAATTATAGTAGAGGTCTTCCGCCTCACTTTTGCCTCTATAGAAACTGATTGCTAATTCATACAAAGCTTGAGCTTTTAGATAGTCTTCTTCCTCATAATACTTATTAGCAGCCTCAAGGGTCGCTTTCGGATCATTACTTCTTCTTATTTCTTCAAATGCAGACTTGCAAGAGAACAATAAGCATGTTGCGAGTATGAGATATATGGTTTTCATAAAGGAATGCAAAAGTACTTGAATTATAGGCTATAAACAATGCTTTTTAAGTAAAAAGATCAGATGTTGATAATTATATAATTGACTGATAATGAGTATGTTAAAACATAATATCTTCAAGTCGAACTATGATGAAACGCTCACTAAAGAGGAAACTATACCATAAAGCAATAAAATTATGAGCTAATTAGATAGTTCTGAGCTGCGATTAAGTATTGTTTAACCTTATATATAGTCATTTAATTAGTGTGTCAGTATCTAAATCTAAAGACATTACTCTTATCAAAGAATTGTCCGAAATTCTTTAACTTTCTTATCTAAATTTGATACTATGAAAAAACTAATCTTCCACTTCATTTTCTTAGCGATTGCTATGTCGAGTTGCAGTAGTGATGACTGCATAGAAGGAGATGGCACAGTCATATCGGAAAATAGAATTGTAAGTGATTACACTTCAGTATCTAATCTATCCACTATAGATATAATAATCTCTGGTCGAAGTGACTCTAATGATATAATAGAAATCTCTGGAGAGCAAAATATTGTAGAAGTAATAACCACTGATATTATTGAAAATACATTAGAGATAGATTATGATAGTAATTGCATCATGACAAATAGTAGTCCTATTGTGACGGTGGCACAAGATGATCTTGATATAATCACAAATACAAGCACTGGTGATATTATGGGTGTAATATCTTCAGATAGTCTTACAATTAATAATGAAAGCACTGGAGATATTTCTCTGTCTGGATCTATACTTAATAATCTTACTATATCAAATGAAGGTACAGGAGATATCATAGTCGATAACATAGAGTCAAATATTGTTATGGTAGAAAATGGTAGTACAGGTGACATATATGTGACTGCTGTTAATAGCTTATCTGGAAGTATATCTGGTACTGGAGATGTATACTACAAAGGAAGTCCAACTTTAGATGTCGAAGTAACAGGAACAGGAGAGTTGATCGATAATAATTAATATTTGATTTTGTGATTAAGTTGTTCATTTTTTTAATCAATACCAATGTCACTTTGAGTAGGATAGGTACAAAAAGGAAAAGTCAGTAATTGCTTACCGACTTTAATACCTTTGTAAAATTTGTTTGACTTTAACTCTTCTTAAAAATTCTATCTGTAGAGCATTATTAATGAATAATAATGTGCTACAAATTAAAGACAGATAAATGGACAAGTACCCCTATGTAAGATTAGAATATTTTCTGAATTAGAAATTAACGACAGAATGGTAATAGTGCCTCAGCAATCACTCGATCATTAGTTAATCTAGGGACTTTATTCTGTCCACCTAATTTTCCAATGCTTTTCATATAATCTCTGAAGCCATTTTTCCTAACGACTTTGACCTTAAGTGTCTGCAGAATACGACCCTCTATTAGATCTCTGTAATATATATTTTGTCTTGAAATCTCATCATCCAGTTTTAATTCTAGTAGGCTTAAGTCATCAGGGATCTTTTCTAATTCTACAAACCATTCATGATAAGGTAGTGCTCCATCTGAAGGATTGACCTGTGGAGCTACTGTAAAGTCTATGACATTAAGATGCAATTCTTGACTGATAATCTGCAAGGCTTCTTCGACTTCTTTAGAGATGACGTGCTCTCCGAATGCAGAGATAAAATGCTTAATACGGCCACTGACTCGTATCTTATAAGGTGCTAATGAAGTGAATCTTATTACATCACCGATATTGTATGCCCATAAGCCTGCATTACTTGTGATAACTAAGGCATAGTCTTTATCGACCTCTACATCTTTGAGTGATAATCGAGAAGGGTTTTCTGATTGGATCTCGTCTGTTGCGACGAACTCATAGTATATACCTGCATCTGTATTCAGCAACAAGCCATCGTCATCTATCTCATCTTGGAATGCGATGAATCCTTCTGAGGCGGGATAGGTCTCTATAGTTGATACTCCATGTCCCATTAGTTGATCCATCATATTCCTGTAAGGTGCATAGTTGACACCTCCATGGACTAAGAGTTTGAGATTTGGGAATACTTCTTTGACAGTTTTTTTGCCAGTGACTGCCAGTAGTCTCTCGTAATACATCTGTACCCATGGCGGTATTCCGCTGATGAGTGTCATGTCTTGCCCTATAGTTTCTTCTACAATCTGATCGAGCTTCTTTTCCCAGTCTTCTATGCAATTGGTTTCGTAAGAAGGTAGTTGATTGCCTTTGACCCAGCTGGGTATTTCATGATTGACTATACCAGAAAGTCTTCCTGTGGAGATGCCATTGCTATGTGATAATTCTGGAGATCCTGAGATAAACATCATCTTACCGCCGAACAGATCCACTTTATGATTGTGTACGTAATGTAATAATGCTGATCTGGAGGTGTCGATTTGAGACCGTATGCTTATGTCAGTGATTGGAATGTATTTGACTCCAGAAGTGGTACCAGAAGTTTTTGCTAAGTATTTAGGAGTGCCTGGCCAGAGAACATCTGCTGAACCTGATATTATGGAATCGATATATGTTCTAAGTCCCTCATAATCACGGATGGGTACATGTCTCTGATAATCCGAAAGAGAGTTGATGTCAGGAAAATTATGATCTCTACCAAATTGTGTTTCTTTGGCTTCTTCCAATAATTCCAATAATAATCGATCCTGATCCTTAATGGCATTGACTGACATGGTGGTTACACTACGACTTATGTAACTGGCATATGGTCTAACCAGAAATGACTTTAGAGACATAACTTTTTCTATCAGATTTCTCTTATGAAATTACCCCATACCCATCCTTCTGTTCCAGCATATCTTATACGGCACCATCTTCCTGCTTGTCCGTTAAGGTAATAAGTCTCAGTATCATAGAACATTATTTCTATCTCTGAGCTGGCTGGTATTCTCATGACAACATCAGCAGTCAGCGATGGTTCGTTTCTCATATTGAGGGTAGACCCATCGATAATTACGATAGCCTTAGTGAAGTTATTTCTGTCTTGACAATCCGCTAATTGTGTTTCTAATGATACAATTAGACTATCCTTAGATGCTATGATAGAATTTTTTTCAGCATTGGTAGGGTTTGGGATTTTGGAGAATGCACTTGATAATATTTCTGTTGGGTTCTTACTCATGATTATAGATATGATCAGCCATAAACTAATAAGGAAGAACAGAGCCATGTAGATCCACTTCAGTAGATTATTATTTCTTTTTTTATTTGACTTTCTATAAGTAGACATCAGAAGATTAGAATTAGGGAGTGTGAAGTTACAGCTTTTTGATTTGCTACTTATTTGAAGGTCTCTTTTTTATAAAAAAATTACCTGCCTATCTAATCAACCCAGTCTTATGCAATATCGTCAATTGCGAACCATAAGCTTTAGAAATATTTTCTTGAGTGAATTCCTCAGCCGTATCACCAAAGGCTATTAGTCGCTGATTGAGTAATATAACTTTATTAAAATATTGCTCTACAGTACTGAGGTCGTGATGTACAACGAGAATAGACTTGCCTTCCGAAGCGAGATTTTTTAGAATTTGTATAATCTTCTCCTCAGTTGTAATATCTACTCCTACAAATGGCTCATCCAGGAAAAATATATCAGCTTGCTGCGCCAATGCTCTGGCTAAGAATACCCTTTGTTGCTGACCACCTGATAGCTTTCCGATCTGTCTATCTCTAAGATCTGAAATACCTAATTTTGCCATCGCTTCCTCAGCGATTCTGACATCTTCTTTATTTAATCTGCTAAATACTTTTTTGAATGGATACCGTCCCATCAATACAATATCAATAACAGTTGCGGGAAACTGCCAGTCTACTTCATCTTTCTGCGGGACATAGGCAATTCTTTTTCTAACGTCATCGATCTCTTCTCCGAAGACAGATATATTACCAGCATTATATTCTATAAGACCGAGGATGGACTTAAATAGGGTAGATTTACCAGCCCCATTAGGACCGATGACACCATATACGTTGCCAGCTTCTATATTGAGATGAATATTAGTCAATACTCGCTTAGTCCCATAAGATACCGATAATCCTCTGACTGATATATGTGTATTGCTTTTCATTTTCTACTTGTTGATTTTCATGATAATTGGGATCAGTAATAATAGAAGTATCAGTCCGATCAATAAGTAAGTTGTCAGATTAGAGCCTTCAGATTGAGTTTGGTAACGAGTTTCAGAAAACTTCTCTCCCTTTAATGCTTCTACGATAGTATCAGTATTGTGCTTCATCATATTGTAATACGAATTACCTTCTGTCTCGGGTCCACCTATAGAATCTGTATATAATTCTCCACCGATAGATATGCCATTATCTTTAGCGATCTGCTCTACGATCTTTGGGCTGATTGTACTCTCTACAAATAGTGCAGGCACTTTATATTTTTTGATCGCCTTAGACACTCTTACCATGTCAGTAGATGTGGCATCAGTCTCAGTAGATATTCCCATGAGTGCTTCCAGTTGCAAGCCATATCGCCTTCCATAATAAGCGAATGCATCGTGAGTAGTAATGATGACTCTTTGGTCCTCAGGGATCTCTTGGATTCTCTTTTCTATGTATTCATCCAGTTCTAATAATTTGCTTTTATATCGCTTATGATTACCGATATATGCAGTTGCATTAGCGGGATCGAGCTTAATCATAGCATCTTTTATATTGTCTATATATTGTAAGCTAAGCCCTACATCCATCCAGGCATGAGGGTCATATGCATTAGCGTATTTACTATTAGATATAGGGTCTATACCTATCGTTACGGTATCTATGATAGCCGAAGTTCCAGAGTTAGCTATCAGTTCTAATATCCAACCCTCGAATGTTAATCCATTTATAAAAATCTGATCTGCATCAGCTACTAACTTAGCATCACTCGGCTTTGGTTCGTAGAGATGTGGATCACCACCTATAGGTACAATGAGTTTATTATCTACAAGATCTCCAGTTATATTTTTGACCATGTCATAGATCATCGATGCTGATGAGACGACTTGAAGTTTTTCTTGAGCATAACTATTTAAGGAGAAGCAAGTAAGTATGGTAAGTATAAATGTTTTCATTGATTTATATTTTTCTATCTGTGTTTTTAATTAATTATAGGTGGCCGAGTATTAGCTGAATATTTTCTTTTTCACATATAGATTCATACAAGCTTTGGTGGATAATGTTACTGTACTATCATCATTGACAATGACTTCTTTAGAATGATCAAATTCTATATGATTGACCACTTTGATCTTGGTACCTATATTGATCTGATTATTATCGAGATATTGTAAGAAAGGTGTGTCATGTTCTTTGACCCCTACGACGACACCCTCATCACCCTTAGCTAATGTGAATAACGATACTTGTGTTCTCAGGGTAAACTTTCCATCTGCATTAGGTATCGGCTCACCATGTGGGTCAAACTTAGGATAGTCCAGATATTGATCCAGTTTATCTATAAGAATATCAGATTTGACATGTTCCAGTTGCTCAGCGACATCGTGTACTTCGTCCCATGAAAATCCAAGCTTAGTGACTAAGAAAGATTCCCACAAGCGATGCTTTCTAATAAGTTGCGTAGCGACCGTTCTTCCTTTGTTAGTTAGATGGACACCCTTGTACTTTTCGTAGTGGAAATATTCTTTTTGAGAGAGCTTCTTAAGCATATCAGTTACAGAAGCGGCTGATGTAGACAAGCGAGCTGCTATAGAGTTAGTAGATGCGGTTCCTTGATTTCTTTCAGTAATCTTAAATATAGCCTTGATGTAATCTTCTTCTGTGCTAGTAGCCATTATTGTCTCATTTATCCTATAAAAGTAGATAAATTTAGACAAGTCTAAAAAAATATTTATACCGTTGTAAATATTAAGGGGCTTGCATATATGAATAATTGAGTAATAGGACTTTATAATATTTCATTAAGAATGGAAATCCATGTACTTTTGGGCGCTGAATTGAAAAACATAAACTAAACTTTACAATGGGACAAACAATGATTTACGCAATACCAGCTTTTGGGATAGTTGCGTTATTATTTACTTTTTGGAAATCTGCGTGGGTAGGAAAACAAGAAGTAGGTACGGATAAAATGGCAAGAATAGCTAAAAATATTGCTGATGGGGCAATGGCTTTTTTGAAAGCTGAGTATAAGGTACTCTCGATATTTGTAGTAATAGTAGCTGCATTAATGGCATGGAGTGGGATGAATGAAAACTCTTCATGGTTAGTAGCTGTATCATTCTTGCTCGGAGCAATATGCTCAGGTCTCGCAGGACTGATTGGTATGAAGGTCGCAACTAAGGCCAATGTAAGAACGACTAACGCTGCAAGAAATAGCTTAGGTCGGGCACTTGAGGTTGCATTCGCAGGAGGATCCGTGATGGGGCTTGGTGTGGTAGGTCTCGGAGTGTTAGGTTTAGGAGGGCTATTCTTAATCTACTCTAACATGTTCGGTGTATCTACTGGACAAGAAGTCACAAGAGTTATTAATATATTAACTGGATTCTCATTCGGTGCATCATCCATCGCATTATTCGCAAGAGTAGGAGGTGGTATATATACTAAAGCGGCGGATGTAGGAGCGGATCTTGTAGGAAAAGTAGAAGCAGGTATTCCAGAAGATCACCCTCTTAACCCAGCTACAATTGCAGATAACGTAGGTGATAATGTAGGTGATGTCGCAGGTATGGGTGCTGACTTATTCGAATCATATGTAGGATCTATTATAGGTACGATGGTTCTTGGAGCAACATTTATGGGAATTACAGGATTTGATTCTACTAATGATTATGGAGGTCTTAATGCAGTTCTATTGCCACTTGTATTAGCGGCTACGGGAATTGTTACTTCTATCATAGGAACTTTCTTTGTAAAAGTAAAAGATGGAGGTAGTCCTCATACAGCATTGAATATCGGAGAGTTTCTTTCAGCAGGTTTGATGCTTGTAGCGACTTTCTTCATTGTAAAAATGATGTTGCCAGCTGAGTGGTCAGTAGGGAGTGTAGATTATTCTTCTATGGGTGTATTCTATGCAATTCTTATGGGATTAGCATCAGGATTAGCGATAGGAAAAGTTACAGAATACTATACAGGAACAGGAACTAAGCCAGTACAATCTATAGTAGATCAGTCAGTAACTGGTGCAGCAACTAATATCATAGCAGGATTAGGTGTAGGGATGCAGTCTACTGCAATTCCTATCCTCATATTAGCAGCAGCCATTATCGGAGCACATGAAGTTGCCGGATTATATGGTATCGCAATCGCAGCAGTAGGTATGTTATCTAATACAGGGATACAGTTAGCTGTAGATGCTTATGGTCCTATATCTGATAATGCAGGTGGTATCGCTGAGATGGCGGACTTACCTAAGGAAGTAAGAGAAAGAACAGATAAGTTAGATGCAGTAGGTAATACCACAGCAGCAATCGGAAAAGGATTCGCTATTGGTTCTGCAGCATTGACAGCACTGGCATTATTTGCAGCATATATGTCTATCACAGGATTAACGGCGATTAACATTGCTAACCCTAAAGTAATGGCAGGATTATTAGTGGGTGGTATGTTACCATTCTTATTCTCAGCTCTATCTATGAATGCGGTAGGACGTGCAGCAATGGATATGATCCAGGAAGTAAGAAGACAATTCAAGGAGATTCCTGAATTAACTAAGGCATTGGCTGTAATGAAAAAGAATGATGGTAAAGAAATGAAAGATTGGAGTGATGCTGATAGGACTACATTCGATGCTGCAGATGGTAAAGCAGAGTATGATAAGTGTGTAGAGATATCTACTAATGCATCTATCAGAGAAATGGTCCTTCCTGGATTAATTGCTGTTATTACACCTGTACTTGTAGGTTTCTTAGGAAAAGCAGAGATGCTCGGTGGACTACTTGCAGGTGTTACTGTATGTGGTGTCCTCATGGCAATCTTCCAGTCTAATGCCGGTGGTGCATGGGATAACGCTAAGAAGATGTTTGAAGAAGGTGTAGAAATAAAAGGGAAAATGTACTACAAAGGTTCGGAGCCTCACAAAGCAACCGTAGTAGGTGATACAGTAGGTGATCCATTCAAGGATACCTCTGGTCCTTCACTAAATATCTTAATTAAGTTAATGGCTGTAGTTGCATTAGTACTTGCACCATTCTTAACGATATAAGACATATCAATTCTATAAGTTATTAAGACTTATACGATTTAGAATATAGAAAAGCCCTGACATTGCTGTCGGGGCTTTTCGTTTTCTTACTAATCTATTTTCCAAAATAGAATCTTTATAATACCGCAAATCAGAAGTCTAAGCTTAGATGTTTTTTCTTCATATTATATCGACTAACCATTCGCTCATCTTTATTACATTAGAGTAACTATAAAAAGTATGAAACTTAAACTACCATCTATACTCATAATTGGATTAATGTTTTTCTCTTGTAGCAATCCACCTGAGAAATTACCTACCCAACAAGTAACACCCGATCATGAGGAATATATTCCTATTATTCTGGACTTCCTTAAGTCTCATTTGCTCGACAAAGATTTTGTGACAAATGACTGCTTTAACATCAATCCAGAACTGATGATAAATACTATGTCTTGTTCTTATGCGTCATGGAATAAGGTGTACTATCATACTTTTGTTGCAGAAGGAGCACAGAAAAATAGAGTGTATTCACTATCAGAGTCGTCCTTAGATAAAGCAATAGATTTTGATGCAATAAAAAAATTGAGAAAAACAAAAACAGATATTTCTACAACATTTCCTAAGCAGTCTTTGTGTATAAATTGGGTCAAGGATAGCAACACTCTGAAGACCGCTACGTTCAGCCCATTAATTCCTTTTAAGGCTATGGAGAAGTGGGAAGTGTGGATGACGATGACAGCAGAGGAAGGAAATCCAGAATACAAATTTGCTTTTAAGAAAGTGGATGGGAAGTTGGTTATTCTTAATCATACCTATGGCGTTACATGCAATTCAAAGTTGGTAGATGAGCTTGGAGATCACATTAAGTAGTATTAGCCTATAATATTTAGCTTAAGACAGAGTTGATTTATCGAATTGAGGAAAAGGGTCTTCACTTCTTCACTAATAATTACTGGTTGGTCAACACAGTAGTTTTTAATTCGACTTAAGAGCAATCTGTAATCAAAAATAAATCATACTCAGTATTCGTACTATAGATTTCTGAATAATCCTCATCTCCAAGAGTAACTTAAGCATTGGTGGAAAAATCTCCCACTTTAATCCAATAATATGTCATGATTGAATGCATAGCTTATATATTAAGCTACAATATGCTAATGTGTTGTTAATATGATTTTTGCAACTACATTTATTTAGTTTTTCCAACTATATTAACAAATACTCTTTATAACATTCATTTATAAAATCCAACCTAAAATGAAATTACAACACCTGACCTTATTATTTGTCATGTCATTATTCTGCATAAGTCAGAGTTATGCACAAGACAAAATGGTACTTCCTAAAGGCGTGAAGAAAAACGCTTCCGTAGAAGGTATCACCGAATACCAACTTGACAATGGGATGAAAGTCCTCCTTTTTCCAGACCAATCTAAGCCAACCATAACTGTGAATATTACCTATATGGTAGGGTCGCGTCATGAAGGGTATGGAGAGACAGGCATGGCTCACTTATTAGAGCACCTTGTGTTCAAAGGAACACCAGATCATCCAGACATTCCGCAAGAACTGACAGAGCACGGAGCGAGACCTAACGGTACGACATGGTACGATAGAACTAATTATTATGAGACATTCAGTGCAACAGACAAGAATCTTAATTGGGCATTGGATATGGAGTCAGATAGAATGATTAATTCATTCATAGCTAAGAAGGATCTCGATAGTGAGATGACTGTGGTAAGAAATGAATTTGAAAGTGGAGAGAACTCTACTGTCGGTGTTCTAATGAAAAGAACGATGGGCGCCTCATTCCAGTGGCATAACTATGGTAAGTCTACAATCGGTGCAAGGTCAGATCTGGAGAACGTCCCTATCGAAAGGTTGCAAGCATTCTACAGAAAATATTATCAGCCAGATAATGCGATACTAACAGTCGCTGGAAAGATAGATGAAGCAAAGACACTGAAATTAGTGAATGATTACTTCGGCACGATACCGAGACCAGAGAGAAAGTTATATCCTACTTATACAAAAGAGCCGACTCAAGATGGAGAAAGATTAGTCACGCTTAAGAGGGTAGGTGACGTACAGAATGTATCCGTTATGTATCACACAGCACCAGGACCTCACTCAGATTATCCTGCGACATCTATCATAGAACAATTATTGACCGATGAGCCATCAGGTAGATTGTATAAGGCGCTGGTAGAAAGTAAGAAAGCATCTTCTCAGTGGGGATTTGCTCCAGGACTTAATGAAGGGGGATTCATATATCTTAATGCGGATGTCAGAAAAGACAATAGCTTAGAAGATGCAAAGACGACAATGCTTGCGACACTAGATGACCTTAAGGCAAATCCACCTACCGCTGAGGAAATAGAAAGAGCTAAGACGACGATACTTAAGAATTGGGATTTGGGATATAATAATTCTGATAGAGTAGGTTTGAGCATGAGTGAATATATCGCAGCAGGTGATTGGAGACTTTACTTTTTGTATAGAGATAGAATAGAAGCTGTGACGGCTGAGGATGTGGTAAGAGTTGCTAACAAGTACTTTGTACCATCTAATAGAACCATAGGATTATTTATACCTGAAGATAAGCCTGTGAGAGCAGAGATACCTGATGCACCTAATGTAAGTGCATTGGTGGCTAATTATAAAGGTAAGGAAGAGGTCGCAGTAGGTGAGGAGTTCGATCCATCTCCGGATAACATAGATAGTAGAACGAATACAGGTAAGTTTGCTTCTGGTATGGAGTACTCATTACTAAGTAAAGAGAATAGAGGAGATGCTGTCATAGCTAATATGAGAATACGTTACGGTAATCCGACTTCACTTAAGGGTAAAGGTCTCGCGGCACAGTTTGCAGCAAGAATGCTCGATAAAGGAACGGAGTCTATGACGAGACAAGAGATCCAAGATAAACTCGATGCCCTAAAGGGACGTATGAGAATCTTCGGTGGTATGTCAGGAGCTACAGTCCGTATAGAAACGACGAATGAGAATCTGGCTAACGTGATGGACTTAGCAGGAGAGATATTACGAAAGCCTACATTCCCTGTGGAAGAGTTTGAGAAATTAAAGGAAGAGCAATTGGCAGGCATCGAAGAATCTATGTCTGATCCACAAGCTTTGGCAAGGGAAAAGTTTGGGAAGTTACTGAATGATTATGCGAAAGATGATGTCAGGTATTCTATGACAATGGCAGAAGAAGTAGAAGCGATCAAGAAGTTAACGATAGAAGAAGTAAAATCATTCTATGATAGCTACTATGGAACGTCAGAAGGAACATTATCTATCGTTGGAGATTTTGACGAACCTAAGATCAAAGCTAAGGCAGAGAAATTATTTGGAGATTGGAAAAGTAAAGGCAAGTACAAGCGTGTAGATTACCCATATGCTGAAACTACACCAAATACCGCAGAAATAGAAACGCCTGACAAGGCCAACTCTATGTTTTTCGCAGGTATGCAAGTGCCTGTTAATGATAGCCATGAAGATTATGCCGCTATGCTAATAGGCAACTATATACTAGGCGGCGGATTTTTGAATTCGAGATTAGCTACGAGGATCCGTAGAGAAGATGGATTAAGTTATGGTGTCGGATCATGGTTCAATGCATCATCACAAGATGATGGTGGTAACTTCGGTGCATATGCAATCTCAGCTCCTGAAAATACAGCTAAGGTGCAAGCCGCATTCAAAGAAGAAATCATGAAAGTTATCACTGATGGATTTAATGCCGAAGAACTGGAAGCTGCTAAGTCTGGATGGCTACAAGCACAGACAGTTAATAGATCACAGGATAGCAGATTGTCAGGTGAGTTAGCTGGCAATCTCAGATTAGATAGAACGATGCAGTGGGATGAGGCGATAGAAGAGAAAGTATCTAAACTATCTGTAGATGATATCAATAAAGTAATGAAGAAATACATCCATCCTGATAAGATGGTCTATGTAAAGGCAGGAGATTTTGCGAAAGTGAAGAAGGAGATGAAGCCTTAGGATTAAAAATATTGAACTTATATTTGAAGGATGCCTTTGTAAGAGGGCATCCTTTTTCTGTTTTTTAAAAGAAAATATAAAGACAAATGATAAAACTTCTCTCTCGGATTAATGATCTCAAATCACAACTGGATGAGTTAAGTCCTATGAGTGAGGTCGATATGAAACGACTATGGGAGAAGTTTCGGCTCCTTTGGAATTATAATTCCAACCATATAGAAGGTAATACCATGACTTATGGTCAGACCATTCTATTGTTGAAATTAGGAAGTGAATTCCGAGCTGAAAATTCACCTCTGAAGGATGTCCTAGAAATGAAAGCACATGATTTAGCTGTTCATCTGATTCAGTCATGTGCTGATGACGACAATTTCGAATTGTCCGAAAAATTTATCAAGGAGCTTAACGAGACAATATTAGTTGAAGAGTATGTAAAAGATGCTATCACGTCACAAGGGTTGCCTACTACTAAAACAATTATTCCAGGTAAGTATAAAAAATTACCCAATCATGTATTGCTACCTTCTGGAGAAGTTTTTAATTATGCAGAACCCGGGGATGTTATAGCAGAGATGGATTCTTTAATTAATTGGTATAGAAAAGAAAATAACTATCCTGTTGTAGTTGCAGCGGCTTTGCATTATAAGTTTATATGTATACACCCTTTCGATGATGGGAATGGAAGGACAGCGAGACTTATAATGAATTATCATCTGATGAAGAATGGTTTTCCACCAGTTATCATTAATAGTGCAGATAAATCAAATTACTTTTATGCATTGCGACAAGCTGACAACGGAAATCTTAATGCATTTGTAGAATACATCGCTAAGCAATTAGAATATTCATTAGAGCTTGCCCTAAAAGCTGCTAAAGGTGAAGAAATAGATGAGCCTGGAGATATAGATAAGAAGTTAAGTATCATTAAAAAGCGAATCGATTCGATATCTAAGAATGCTCCTCTGCGAGACCCAGTTAGGGTGAAGCAATTATTGGTAAATGATATATTTCCTGCATTCGTAAAGTATACTGAAAGCCTTAAGCGGTTTGAAAATATTTTTAAGCACTATAAAGCATATTTGTCTTCAGATATTTCCATTGATGGAAAGCTGAATCTTTTACAAAGGCAAGAACTTTTTGTAAAAACATTAGGCACAATAAATCCTATTAGTAGAGTTATTCAGGGATTTAAATATAACGGAATTAAGGATACGGCAATTTCGCTTGGAATTGATTTTGTTATACACATTTTATTTAATGAGGATCACTACTATTTTGAAAATACACTAACGAAGAAAATCATTCGGAATAACTATAATATAGATATAAGTTCCGAAATGATAGATGCAGATATATCAGCAACAGAAAAAATTATCATACAAAGAATCGAAGAAGCCATTAAACAGACTTAGTCATCAGAACATTAATATAATCATCGCCTACCTCTTAACCTCCAACATGGCCAGAATCTTAGCCGCATGCTTAGTATCCGCAGGTTCTATCTTAATGTCAAATTCCTTATAGTTTCCAGTGATTTCGACTTTTATATCTTCAGCTATTTTTAGCTTTTTGACTTTAATCACTTTTTTCTTTAGCTGACCTTGTATGTTACTACTGATTTGGTAGGGTTTGTCTATGCTACCTACTGATTTCATTAGAAACACTACTTTATTTTTTACGTCGACCATATATTTTCTACTTTTTCGCAATAACGGAATTATTACATTGTGGCGCAACTTATTTTGAAGTAAGTTATAATAGGTAGTGGTATCGAGCTGTGTTATTTTTCTTCTTCATATTACAACACATGCTACATTCTTGTGTTAGAAGATGATAACAAGGAATTAATGTGAAAGATATACTGCAAAATAAGACCGATAGAGATGTCAATAGAATCATAGAAATGGCTTGGGAAGATAGGACACCATTCGAAGCAATAGAGTTTCAGTTTGGAGTATCGGAATCAGATGTGATTAAGATAATGAGACGAGAGCTTAAAGAAAAATCATTCAAACGATGGCGGAAGAGAGTCAATAGTGGTGTCAGTCAGAAACATCTTAAGAAGAGAAGTGAGGATATCTCACGATTCAGATGCAGTCGGCAGAGAGCGATATCTAATAATAAGATCTCTAAACGATAGGAATTTATTATAACTAATCCTCAGGTAAGGATTCGAATTCTTTCCTTTTGCCATCCATCCATTCTGTCATTGCAGTGGGGGATTGCATCTTGACCATCATTTCATTCATTGCTTTCATATGGTCTGCATCTTTTTGCTGGAACATTTCTCCACCATGTGCTTTGCTCAGATGAGCGATCTCATCGAAAGTCTCTGCGGAAAATACTTTATCACAAGCACCTCCGAGTTGTTTGCAAGTCATTGATTTCATAAGTCAGTTTTTAATTTTGTAGAACGCTAATCTGAAGTTCCGTTATTTAGATCTGCTTCTATAGATCTATCTGCCATCTCTCTGAATTCTCTGTGATACATTATGCCGTTCTTAGATTCTAAAATTCTTCCATGATGGTCCAAGAAAAGTAGAGTAGGGTACCCTTTAACGTTATAGAGGGTCGCTATATCTGGTCCGAATCCTTGTTCAGCATTGACTTTGTAGCTGACGAATTTATCATTAATATAATCTCCTAATCGCTGATCTGAGAATACCTCCTCGTCCATTATCTGACACGGCAAACACCAATCTGTATATATATCTAAGAATACTAGCTTATCTTCTTCTATAGCCTTGTCCACAACTTTAGTAAGAGCCGCATCTTTTATAAAATGAAAGGCAGAAGCATTGTCATATTGTAATGCCTCATCTTGTGGTATATCCTTTTGCGTCTTACAGGCGCATAGAAGTCCTAATAATATAGAAAAAAAGATAATCTGTTTCATGGGATATATTTATTTTCTTAATTTGATCAAGAACTATACCTAACGAAGTTAAGATAAGATAAATTATGTCTATGCCTATCTCATTATTGTAATATTTCCCGCCTTAAGTATCTCATCGTTATTGATAAGTCCTACTTTTAGTACATAGGTATAGACTCCTATTTCTACGAACGTATCATTATAGGTGCCATTCCACCCAGAATAATCAGACTCTGTTCCTGTGTAAGAATGTACAATATTTCCCCACCTATCATATATAGTCAGAGAATTGATGTTAGCGATACTACTGCCAGTTCCGATTTCAAAAATCTTATTGCTACTCGATGCAGGACTGAAGACATTAGGGACATATATGTCATCATTAATATTAACCATAACGGAAACTCGCTTTTCTAAGTTACAATCTGAGATGGTGTAAGCAATAATCCTATACGTGTTATCAGTAAATGGTAGTACCGTGATAGATTCTTCTGTAGAGATTAGATTATCTGCATCATACCATTCAAACCTTACGATGTCATTACTCACTGACATCGGTGCTAAAGAGATACTATCTCCCAAATTAATTGCGAGGATGCTATCTATTATCAGTTCTTGTATCGGTGTCTCGATCGTGAGATCTATATTGATGGTGCTGTCGCAGCCATTTGTATTTTCTATAACAGCACTGTACATCCCTTGGTCAGTATAGAATTGCTCAGCGATTTCTAAAGTGTCACCTGAGCATATCGTCTCTGAAATAGTAGACTCAGTATTAGGAAGAACAATCAGATCTATGTTAGATATAGAATCGCATCCTATGATCGATGAGAAAATTTCTAAATAGTCGCCAGTGGAAGATAACATTTGTTGTCCTAATGGATAAGTATCACCTTCGCATATGGTCTCAGAATTAAATGTCTCTATGGTCGTAATCACAGTTAGGTCTATTGTAGAAATGGAGTCACAACCTGGACCTATCTCAAAAGTTTCTGAATATTCTCCAGTTGCTGTAAGTTCCTGCTGTCCTAATGGATAAGAATCGCCATCACAGATTTCTATTTTCGTAATGGTCTCTTCCGGTATAAATGAAAGCTGATAAGGCTCGCTAAGAGAACAACCGTTTGGAGACTCTATATTCACAATATAAGTACCTTCTTCACTTTGGGAGGTGATAGAAAGTTCTGTTCCGGTTTCTCCTATGATAGCGACGCCATCCAGATACCACTGGTAGGATAACTGACCAGGCTCTGCTTCTAATACTAATGTATCATCACATGGGTCACCACTTATGTCTGCTAATGGAATAGCGAATTCGCTTGCTTCTGCTAAGGCTAACCTGTCTACATAGAAGTATGGATTATTAGAAGCATCAGGATGTGGTGCACAACCAGGTCCTAGGACAATGGCATTGTAATCTTGAGTAGGCGTAAAGTCAAATACTACATTGACCCATTCATTATTTCCTCTGACTTCTACTTCCCCTATGAGATCCCAATCTGGGCCATTGGTAGGACACCCATACTGATTATTATTACCTCCAAATGGAAGATTATTACAATTATTAGTACCAAAAAATGCCATCGGTAGATATACACTACTGGGTGCATCATAGAACCCTACAAAGAAATCCATTCGATAAGTAACACCCTGCTTCATAGTTTCGGTAAGACAGCTACCTACATATTCCTTATTATTAGGCCTGTTAGGTTTTCCATCTCTAAATCCGACACCTCCATCACCATCAGGAAATGGCAGAGGAGGTCTCGACTGTAGTGAGGGATTGCCTAATATACCGCAGGTATGTACGTAGTCAGAAGTAGCGCTGGAAGCTTGTATCCAAGAAATAGCACAATCTAACTGTCCTTCAAATCTGGGACAACAAGTCATCTCTTCAAATGAAGGATTAGGGATCAGTGAGGATGGCATCAGCGTTTCGCAACTACAATCTTCTGTATCGTTAAGGTCTACTAAACCATCATTATCATTATCTATACCATCGTCGCATATCTCCTGACCTGAGATTAATGTTGCAGTAAAGCAAAAGAAAAATATTAGGTATGATCTAAATAATGTGTTCATACTGGAAATGTTATTTTAGAAGGAATAATACATGTGGGAACCTGTAAAATTCTTAGTAAAGTGCTATCTATAATCAAGGTATACATTAACAATGAAAGTTTCATTCACTTCGCTGCATAGAAATAGAGAAAGACATATTTTTTCCCTAAATATCGAACTTATCGTTTTTGGAAGACATTATTTTTTGATTGTTATCATGAGCTTTCATAAAGTAATACTGTTAGTTCCATAGCATTTCATTCAGGTAAAACTCTTAATCTAATTTTGAAATACAAAGCTGAGACAGCGACATTGTGATTTTTAAGTTATTTATACTTTAAGCAAATACATATTACTTTGACTTATATTCTTCAGATAATCTTAATGATAGTACACCTCAGACCTGCTGACAATGAATATTATTTGTATCATTGGAATAGATAATTATACATTTACAAAATCGAATTATATATGGCTGGTAATCAATTCTTTTTCCCATCTGATACATATACCCTAAGACGCAAGCAATTAATGGAAAATCTCGGTAGTGGTCAGGTGTTATTATTGGGTAATGGATATAGTGCTATGAATTATAAGGATAACCATTATCCATTCAGACAAGATAGCAGCTTCTTATATTATATAGGTGTCAATCTATCCGACTTATGTGCTGTCGTCGATTGCGATAGCGGAGAGACGACGCTATATGGAGATGATCTAACAATAGACATGATCATATGGACTGGCAATCAGCCTTCCCTAAGAGAGCTATCCTCTCAGGCAGGGATCTCTAAGGTGAAGCCATTGTCTAAATTATTAGAAGATATATCATCAGAGATTAAGTACTTGCCACCATATAGGGGAGAACATACATTACAGCTACAAGAATACATCGGCACAGATACAATCATGCCTTCTCATGAGCTGATAATGGCTGTCATTGCGCAGAGAAATATTAAGTCTGCTGAGGAGATAGAGCAGTTAGATCAAGCTGTCAATATAACGGCACGTATGCATACGCATGTCATGAATCATGCTCAGTCAGGTATGAAAGAATATCAGCTGGTCTCTAAGGCTAATGCATTTGCTTGGGATCATGGATGTAGCTTTTCTTTCCCACCTATCTGTACTATAAATGGACAGACCTTGCATAATCATTATTATGGTAATACATTATCAGATGGAGATATGGTACTGATGGATAGTGGTGTACAATTGTCGAGTGGTTATTGTGGTGATATGACCCGTACATTCCCAGTCAGTGGAGTATATACGGAGAGACAAAAAGCTCTATACAGTATAGTCAATGACGCTCATATAAGATCGGCGGAGATGTCTAAGCCTGATATTTATTATAGAGACGTACACTTAGAAGCAGCCAGAGTAATCACTCAAGGACTTAAAGATATGGGCTGGATGAAAGGTAATGTAGAAGCTGCTGTCGCAGCAGGTGCTCACACATTATTTTTCCAGCATGGACTGGGTCATATGATGGGACTGGATGTACATGATATGGAGAATCTGGGAGAGGTAAATGTTGGCTATGATGAGACCATCCAGAAGAGTACAGAATTTGGATTGAGATCATTGCGTCTAGGTAGACAACTACAGGCTGGAAATGTCATTACCATCGAGCCAGGCCTATATGTAATACCGGAACTGATTGACAAGTTCGAGGCAGAAGGGAAGCATTCCGATTACATTAATTATGATGTTGTCAATAAAAATAGAGATGCGGGTGGCATCAGAATAGAAAATGATTATGTCGTTACCGCAGATGGGGTAGAGGTCTTAGGTGAGCCTGACGGTACGGAAGTAGCGGATATGGAATTGTGATTATTCAAATTTTATATCTATGATTTATACTTGTATTAATTTAGTTAATGTATTTACACTATTTGCTATAATAGCTTTCTTGATTTTTTTGTATAAAAAAATAGATAAGGAAAGTGGTAAATGGACAGCTTTTTTAGTATTTCTAATTGCAATAACAAATGTTTCTTTTCCGACTCAATCGTTTGAAAACGATAAAGAGTATACGGTATATAATTCTCAGTGCCAAGATTGCGTAATAAAAGCAAATTATAGATTTGAAACCAATCGAAATATAGGTTTACTTAATAGTGTAATCACTCAGTGTGAAATTTACATGTCTGACAATGGAGATGATGAAATAATATTGTTAAAAAAGAATACTTCATTTTTAGGACTTAAATCTAATATTAGTTATGGTTCTTCTCATGTACACCTAGAACGAGGAGATGGTAACAAAGTATATTATCGTGAAACAGTTTTAAGTCGGGCAAAAATTTTTCTTTTATTTGCTTGGTCTGATCGTTTCTATGCAGAGGGAGAATCCGAACTCATACCAATCTAAAAACTGTAATCTCAGGTCTCATATTAAATCTTACAGGCCATAGACAACCTAATGCACGATTAATATATAGATGACGGTCTTCTGATAATGGAATGTGTCCATGGCTATATGTTTTGTTTTTGACAGGTAGCATAGGTGGTTTTAGAAATGGAGGTTTGCATTGCCCTCCATGTGTGTGACCTGACAAGATCCATCCTTTGTAAGTACCCCAAATATCTAAATCGCATACATCTGGATTATGACATAGCACGACTTTTGGACCATCCGTAGCTAGGTCAGAGAGTACTTGTAACGGTGAGAAATTAGGTCCCCAATAATCATCTAATCCAGTAATAGACAGGCCATTAATATCAATGGATTGATTATTAAGAACACTGACACCATATTCCTCAAGAGTATCAGTCACCTGATCGGCAACAGCTTGCTGATCCCAATTAATTCCATAATCATGATTGCCTAATATTCCGACAGTTGCAAGTTTGCCAGTCACGGTGTGTGACATGACTTCTTGTAACTGCGTAATCTGTTCTTCCGATTCATAACTGATATAGTCCCCTGTATACACAACGATGTCGGGCTGATAATTTTTTGCTTTCTCGAATGACCTGATAATAAAATTGTAGTCGAATCGATTACCCACATGGATGTCACTAATCTGCATAAGGATTTTTCCTTTGAGATGTTGCGGGAGCCCAGAGATGTGCATATCTACTGTGATAAATTGTAACCAATATGGCTCGATTCGGTAAGTATAGAGACCCGTCATGATGACTCCGAAAGTCAGACCTGCGGCACTCTTTATTAATTTTCTTCTACGCAATAGTTAATTATTATATGTTACCTAAAATAACGGTAGCAGATGCATTAGAGGTATCTATCAGTGATTATTTATATTGTCAGCATTAAGAATGGTACTGAAAAAATATTCTACTATTTTAGTTGACTACAATTTATAACAATGCAACAACTATCTAATCCACTATCTGATAAAATCGCTCTACAATTAAGACAAGTTTATTTTGGGGGTAACTGGACTGCGGTTAATCTTAAGGATACTTGTAATGGTATTACTTGGAAACAAGCTACTTCTGCAATATATGATTGTAACTCTATAGCGACCTTGATCTATCATATGACTTATTATGTAGATGGAGTGCTTAAGTTCTTGCAGGGAGGGCCATTAGAAACTAAAGATAAACTTAGCTTCGATTATCCTCCGATTCAGTCTCAGAAAGATTGGGATAATTTTTTGCAGGATGTCTGGAGTACGGCTGAGCAATTTGCAACTGCCGTAGAGAGAGTGCCAGATAAGCAACTTGAGGAGATTTTTGTTAGTGATAAGTATGGGGATTACTATAGAAACTTACAAGGCATTATAGAACATATGCATTACCATCTGGGACAAGTTGTCCTACTCAAAAAGATATTATACCAAAGAGTGTAATTATTAATTTTCGATTACTTTTTCTGATATACCCCAAATAAAAAATCGCTATCATGATTCTCAAGATACTTATCCTCTAAGTCAAACAAAGTGTCAAGCACAGCATTGGTCTCTGGATTGTCTTCTAAGAAATTGTGTGCTATATCTTTTAAGACATTCATCAATAAGTTGCCGCCATAGGGTTTCTCTTCTAATACTTCAAAGCCCGTATGAATGACAGGTAGTATCTCTGCAGATTCTATACATTCAGATGGGTCAGCGACCACCATCCTCATATATCCTGAGCCATAAAATTTATTTTTAAGCCACTTGGACTGGAATCGCTGGCGGTATCTATCTGGGATTATTTTTAAGCCTTTATTGATATTGGCTATTTGTGTTTTAGAAAATTGTAAGCGATTAGGTCCTACATATTCATTTAATATAAGGAGGCCTGATGGCTTGAGCCACTCTTTTATTTTGTCATTGATAAAAGTAGATATCTTATCAAAGTGGTGTAATGAAGAATGAAAAAATATGACATCATAACTTTCCTTTTCTATCGACAATTTCCATATATCACCGACTACAAATTCCATGTTTGTGATATTTTTCTCCTTTGCGAATTTTTCTGCTTGAGCCAATAAGTTATCTGCTATATCTATACAAGTTATATTGCTGAATACATCCGACTCTGCAAATCGCATCTCATGACTACATATGCCTGAACCTATAGAAAGCATACGTAGATTATTTTGGCCTAAGAAGTATTTATCTATCGTGTAACTTTCGTAGTCTATATCTGTGCTGCCTGTGATTTTGTAATTCCATCTTTCTCTAACTTTGGGTACGATCCACCAATTAGAACTAGATATAGCACTATCGCTAAATGCACTCTTAGTACGGGACAGACTACTGGGATTCAGCTTACTCATGATAAACTGTAATCCCCTCTGGGTAGCCTTATGATAGACATCTATAAAATCATCTGGCGTGACTATCCTCATCAGTAATTAGTTGTATATCTTATTCGTTCCGCTCTATTCACAACATAAATATAACAAGCAATCACATATAGGAACAGATAATTCTTATACAGAATAGATACTTTCATTATTTAAGTATTTTTATATCGATCACATATGCCATAACATCATGAATGAAAAGGTAACTGAATACATCGCTAATCAATCCAAATGGACATCGCAACTGACTCGCATGAGAAAGATATTATTATCTACGGAGCTGGAAGAAACACTGAAATGGGGAATGCCGACATACACCATTGATAACAAAAATGTCATTGGGTTAAGTGGATTCAAAAATCATTATGGCTTGTGGTTCCATCAGGGTGTATTTCTTTCTGATAAGTATAATTTGCTTCGCAATGCTCAAGAAGGAAAGACTAAGGCCATGCGACAAATACGTATTACCGGAAGTGATAAGCCAGACCTCAAAAAAATAAAAGAATATGTCATAGAAGCGATCCAAAATCATAAGAATGGTAAGCAAGTAGCAAATGCTAAACCAGCTCAGCAATATAAGTTGTCTCGATTATTAGAAACTAGATTAAATCAAAGCAAGCTACTAAAAACGGCATTCGGCAAATTATCTATTGCTCGCCAAAAAGCGTACTCTGATTATATATCTGATGCCAAAAGATCGACTACTAAAAGTAAACGAATAGATGAAATCGTACCAATGATAAGAGCTGGGAAGAGTCTAAATGAGAAGTATGCTAAAGGAAAGTAATAACGACTCCTGTAAATGTGGAGTCGTTATTACTATTATTTTTTTTTGCTTAGAAAAGTAAACCAATATTAAGTGATGATCTGTTGCCCGTAAATCCAACTGTTCCAGTTGGGTTGCCATTAGAGTCAGTTGTAACTAATTCGATGACATCATTCTGTCCGATTCCGTCGAGTTCTATAAAGAACCTGGCACCCGCAATTGGAATAACTACTCCGATTCCAAATTCAGCGCCGATGCCGCTTTCTAATCTATCTCCTAAGCTTGCAGAATAGGCAGGACCTAACTGTAGATGCCATCTTCTATTCTTACCAAAGTGCCAAGCGACCATTCCAGAAAGTGCTATAAAATTATCCTCTACGCCGATTCCAAAATCTCGGTCTTCAAAAGTTAATCGACCTCTAAGTGACCAGTTCTTGCCTAAGTATAAATCTGCCTGACCGCCTATAAGAAAACCGTTATCTGAGGGATCGTCAGAATCTATTTCGTTGTCTTCGCTGAGAGTATTGGTTGTATATCCCACAAGTATCCCGAGTTGTATATCACCAGATTGGTGCCATTCGGGATTGATGTAATCGTCATCATTGTCAGATGATTGAGTATATGCTACTGATGTGCATAGTAATAGAATAAGTGAAGCTAATAGTTGTTTCATTTTGATAGGAATTTGATAAGCGACAATATTGTCTTTGATCCAAAGAAAAGGCATATAGATAGATCAAACTAAATAATACATCTATTTTAATATTAAGATAACGTGTTGCCTCATCATCTTAACATATCTCTTAGAAATCCTAATGGAATCTGCATGATATATGCAGTTTCTTTAATATTTTGTATCATTGGTGTATGTATTTAGAATGTTTAGTTATGTCCATACATCAAGTATAATATAGGGATGAATAGTCTTAAAGATGATCTGTTAAGATATCAATCAGAAATAAAAGTAATCACTAACAAGCATAAGCAAAGAGGCCCGCTCTCAGATGTACTGATGGAGGACATACATGCTGATGTTAAGACATTGATCACTGATTTCCTGACTTTGGGTAATAGAGCTTCTCAGGTTAAGGAAGATAATCTAAGTGATTATTATCTATCTCATGCAATCAGAGAAAGATTATCAGATGAGATGAAGCAATGGCTATTATTAATGCGTAATACTGCAGTTCAGAGCCTCAGAACTGAAGCATTCTTGGCTGACAAGGTTATCACACAGCAACAAGTACAAGAATTTATCACTGAAGCTCATCAAACGATTTCTGCCGCAAGTACTGCTCTTTCTGATCTGATCACAGATCTTATAAGGAATAGTCAAGATGATAACTTACGTAAGAATGCCTTATTTCATTATAGCCTCATGGAATCTCCTTGGGAAATATACGTGGAGCAGTATAAGGTTATCAACAATCAGATAGCTGGACTGAGTAAGCAAAAGTTTGAATTTAAAGAAATATGGTTTTCTTTTGGTCGTATCAATGAGCAAATAGAAGAAACATTATTACAGTTAGATAAGCAAATAGAAGGTGTATTAGCTGCTACACAATCTATGGCCGAAGTTTTTTCTGATCAGCAGGTAGATCCTGCAGTTGCTCATGAAAAAATAGAAGCTATAGAAGCTAATACCATATATAGAGATGAGCTCAAAACTAAGCTCGAAAGAATAGATGACGAAATCAAATCTCTTAAGAATTATACACTTTCCATCAACTATATTAAAGGTGAGCTTGTGCAGAAGCAAGTGAATATGACACAAGTAAGCAGCAAGTGGCTTGAGTTATATATCGTACCGGCATTGGCTGAGATGTTTGATAAGATGAAGATTTTGCTATCTAGTACAGATATAGCCGCAAAGAATACTCGCAACAAAATAGGACTGATTAATGAGAAGAATCATGAAGAATTTGTCTCAGATATAAATACTCGAATCGACAGATTACGGACGGAGCAAGCTAAGACCTTAGAACAAATAGAGCAGAGAAAGTTAGGTGTCAGAGAATTGATAGACAAGAATTTTAAGGCATCCAATTTATATGTAGATAAATCATTCCTGACCGTAGGCTTGCAATCATCAGTCAATCAGCTAATGCGTGAGCAGACTAAGCTCGTAGATGTTATAAATACTAGATTCGGAAAGAGGCAAGAAGAGATATTTTATTTCTTTAATAAATTGCAGCAGAAAGAAAAACTAACTAATCCAGAGAAAATCGCTTACACACTTAATAACAGAAGTGGTAAGCAAGCAACAGAATCTTATGATCAAGTATTTCTGAGTAAGGACTTATTCAGTGAGTTCTATCTCATAGAACGTGCTGACCAGCAAGATAGAGCGATAAAGTCCATAGACCTGTGGCGATCAGGATATAATGGATCTATGATCGTAACAGGAGCACCGCTATCTGGTAAGTCTACATTTGCTAATCATGTGGTCTTAAGACATTTTAGGAAAAACTTCTTGCGACTTATTCCAGATAGTGATTACTCATACAATGGAAGGAAGTATACAACAGGAAGTAATCTAAAAGAAGCACTCGATAATCTGACTAAGTCTAGGATTAATAATCCTTTATGTATTTTGATAGATGACTTAGAACTATGGCATGATAGTGATTCTTCGCTGATATCTGATGCGAGACATCTTATAGAATTCATGGCCAGACATACTGGTCAGGTCTATCTTATTATGACGATTAGTCCTATAGCGTTGCACTTCCTTAATATATATTTAGATTTTTCTACACATTTTCTGACGCATATAGATGTCAGTAAGTGCAGTCTGACACACTTTAGAAATATCATCCAATTGCGACATTCTGCAACTCAGAAGACACTTGTCAAGGATGACGGTCAAGCATACCGACAGGATGAGTTTGCTAATGTGATCAAGTCAGTCCATAAAGCTGCAAATGGTAATCTAGGTGATGGACTCCTTAAGTGGGCCTCGGGGTCAAGAGAAATTAATTCTGATCAGGTCAAATTTAATTATGAAGATATCAGAATATCTAATCTGATTAATAAAGATAACTCGGTCATATTCGAACAGTTATTTAGATTCAAAAACTTAAGTGATCCAGAACTGATAGAAATATTTACAAAAGAAATGTACGAAAAGATCAGACCTGAGTTGAATTATCTACTGCGGACTAAGATTCTTGTGAGAGATGAGCAAAGTAACATCATGATTAATGACCTTATCATCAATGATGTATACAAGTTCTATCTTGATAAATTTTCTAATAAGATAAAAATATCACTTTAGATGCCTCAGTTATTCACACATATATCTTGGCTTTATATATTGCTATTCTGCGTTTTTGTTGTGGTGATATATTACCTTTTAAGTCTTGTGTTATTCACACCTTGGATTAAGTCTTTAGTTGGAGAACATAGTACGCTTAGGCGAGTGAGAGATCATTTGTATTGGCCTATTGCAGGTGTGGTCATAGCAGGACTGTTTATAATGAAATCTCCAGTGGCTCATGGATTTATGATCATTGTCATTCTGTTATTGTCGTGGAAATATATTAGAGAAATTTACCTCGGCGCATTCCTTAAGTTCAGTCAGATATATCAAGTCGATCAACCGTACCATGTCGACGGGAGACAGGCTAAGTTAGTAGCATTAGATGTGATAGGCGCTAAGTTTAAATTTTCGGCGGGCACACAGTTTTTGAGCTATTCACAGTTATTAGATAGTAAGGCGGTAGCATTAGCAGATGACGTTACTTCGGATGAGATAACATTACGATGTGAGAATAGAGGTGATCTGCCGATGACCCGCAATGATATGATGGTCTTGATATTTGATTGTCCATATGTAGATCATTATCACAAGCCACAAATAGAAGTCATGGATGAGAATACGATGATTGTTAGAGTCAATACAAAATATCAGGTGACATCTGAGAAGTTAATAAGTTACTTCTCTAAGAAACAAGCTGATATTAATTTTAGAATTACGCAAAATACATTTTAGATGAATGGATTTATATTTCTTGGAGGTACAGGTATTCTTTCTTCTTATAATCTGATAATTGGAGCTTCTGTAATTATCATATTATCTTTCTTTTTTAATACCCTTTCTAAAAAGACTAATGTACCCTCTGTACTTATGCTGATTACTCTAGGAGTAATTCTTAAGCTAGGATTAGATGCTAAAGGGGTAGAGCAGAATTTTGCTCCATATCTTGAGTTGCTCGGAATTGTGGGATTGATTATGATTGTATTAGAAGCGGCATTAGAGCTTAAGTTAGAGAAAGAGAAGACGATACCGATATTGATGGCATTTGTTATAGCACTAGTGGGGCTCATTGCATCTACATATGTCGCTACACTAGTCTTAAAATATTTTATACCAGAGATTACCAATCAGCAGGCATGGCTCTATGCGACACCTCTATCGATATTATCCAGTGCTATTATTATTCCTAGTGTCAATGAATTGCGTAAGGATAAGAAGGAGTTCCATATCTACGAGAGTACATTTTCGGATATAATGGGTATCATGATGTTTTATTTTCTGACGGGAAATATAGATCAGACAAGCGGTGGCTCAGGTATCATGGGATTCACAGGTAATATCATATTGACCATTCTGATATCATTAGTTGCGAGTTATGCCATAGTTCTCATTTTCCAGAATATTAAGAGTCATGTCAAGCTATTTTTACTTATTGCTATATTACTGTTGTTATATGCATTGGGCAAGAAGATGCACTTATCATCTCTCATTATCATACTGATATTCGGGTTATTAATCGCTAATATGGAGTTATTCTTTGGCGGACGACTGCGTAAATATTTAAATTATAAGAAAGCTCAGCACATATACGAAGAGTTACATATTATCACCTTAGAGACAGCATTCGTTGTAAGGACATTCTTCTTTGTCATTTTCGGGATTACAATATCTCTAGCGACTTTATTTGATCTCGATGTAGCGATGATTAGTTTGTTAATTATTGGGTCTATATACATTATTAGATTCATCATGTTGCGAGCTGTCGTCGGTAAGGATGTGATGCCTCAGATCTATATAGCGCCTCGGGGTTTGATAACAATTCTATTATTTACAGCCATTCCAGAAGAAGTTGCATTGGCTAATTTTAACCAAGGGATATTATTATTTGTCATCATCGGAACGAGTCTGATCATGACAGGTGCCATGATATTAGATAAGAAGAGATCTGGATCAGCAATCGATAAGGCTAAGTCTATTCCAGTAGGTTCAGTGAAGTGGAAAGCACCAAGTGTAGATTCCTAATTTTGTTAAATTAAATATTTTATACATCACGTATTACACTTTCGTTTAATATTTTGCATATTTGTTTGTATCATTAGAAACTTAAAAACAACTTTATAAAAATATAATGTCAAAGCCACGAGTCATAAAGGATTACGATAAACTTACAGAAGAACTGAGAGAACAAGTAAAGATGTTCTATCCCCATGGTTTTGATAAGAAAATTATCATGTTTAAGAATGCTAAGAAAAAATTAGTCAGTGCTCTACCATTCGAGGGCGAAGAGTATTATTACCTTATCAAAATGACTAAGCAAGAAGCACAGCAGATTATTCTTAAAGATGAAGCTTATGGTGAAGACGGACTTCTAAAGGAAGAGATGCTTGCTAAATTCCAAAAGAAGTACGCAAAGATAGCCGAGAAAGCCAACAAAAATTAATACACACCAATTATCCAAGCACCCATAACTTGTAACTCGTAATTAAAAGGTTACACCTCATTTCCCAATAAATTATTTTCCATAGCAATTCTAACTAAGCCTGCCGTATTACGTGCATTAAGCTTTGCTAATAGATTACTCCTGTGAGATTCTACAGTCTTAAGGGAAATAAATAATTTATTAGCAATCTCCTGAGTCGTATGTTCTTTTATAATAAGATCTAAGACTTCTTTTTCTCTTCTCGATACTTTCGGTAATACTTTTCTGGATTCTTGTGATGATCCTTTTCGATGTTTCATGAGACCTTTCATGATTGTCTCTGTGACATCCTTGCTGAAGTATGATGTCCCCGAGAGTATCGTATTGATGGCTTTGAGTAATTCCTCTCTTCCCGTATTTTTCAGGATATAACCCATAGCGCCGTTATTAAGTATCTCGGTGACGAAACTCTCCTCGTTAAACATAGATATAGCTAACACCTTAGTAGAATTGTATTTAGTGACGACTTCCTTACAGACTTCTATGCCACTCATTCCAGGTAGGTTGACATCCAGAAGAAGTATATCCGCCTCCTTTCCTTTCTTTAAGAATTCTATGACAGAAGGGCCATCGAGACATCTTCCTACGACTTGGATATCATTTTCAGCTTCTAAGATAGAAGCTATGCCATCGGCAAACATTGCATGATCATCAGCGATAAGTATTCTTGTCATTTTACTATATAATTAATGGATAACTGAAGGTATAACGGAGTTGTCCTCCTTGTTCGTTCAAATTTACCCATATATCCACGATAAAATTAGGGGTATCCCCTTAAAAACAAAATGGGTGTTATCAATGATAGACAACATCGAGATTATCTTCAACTTTACATTATAGTTATAGCGAAAGAGCTATCATCATTATAGAATAGAAAGTTTAGTTAGTTTTTCTTTAAAATTCTAGGTTAGTTAGTTACAAAAGAAATCGGGCAAATGCAAAGGACCCCTCCTGTGTAAAATAGTATTTGCCTGGCTTCTTTTTTTGAAGAAAAAACATACCCAAAAACATAAACCGATAAGAATAACTCATTGGGATTGACTATTGCAAAATTGAAAAAAACTCTCATAAAGATGAGAGTTTTTCTTTTTTAAGGGATATCATCAATTAGAAAAACAATCTGGTATATCTTACATCCAATTAATTGCTCTAATGGATAGATTGATTCTAACATCAATATTAATTACCACTCTTGCTCTGGCTGATATCTCAGCTCAGATAGATAGCATTGTCTCCACTACAGATAAGTATAAGAAGTCATTAGAACTTGCTCGTAAGAAAAACGATTACCAAGTACTCGCAGATGTATATTATAAATACGGGGTCTACGAACTCAACCAAAACCAAGAACAAGGTAAGTCTTTCGATTATCTCACTAATAGTCTTGAGTATTATGAACTGCTGAATGATACAGCCGGTGTCTATAAATCTAAATTTCAGTTAGCAAGACATTTCTTAGAGAATGAAATGTACAGCGATGCACTCGCAGAATTCCTTAGCATCAGACAATACTATAGTAACGATATCAGAAATGTCCAGAAGTCTGCTGAGACAGAATTAAAATTATTTGAGGTATACATAGAGAAGCTAAATATAGATGCAGCTAAGGAATCATTAGATAATGCAAGAATCTTTTTGGATGGAATAGAAAATGATAGTTTAGAACGGCAATACCTAATAGAGAAGATCCAGTATCATAAGTTAGTCAGAGAATTAGATATAGCACTGACACTTGCTAATCAATGTGTAGAAAATAGTAAGATCTTAGAATCAGAAGAAGGTCTTTCGATTTGCTTAGCTAATAGAGGTGATGTGAGATTAGCACAAGAGAAACATATTCCGGCGATCTATGATTACAAAAGAAGCCTACCATATGTTAATTCTAAGCCATATAGCAGAAGGAGACTTAGAGTCTATAAGAATCTTGCAGAATGCTACAGAGCGATTAATAAGAATAGCGAGGCATTCTTTTACATGCAGAAATTTGCGCAGTTGCAAGATAGTATATACAGCGAAAAGCGAACGAATGCGCTGAATAATCTGACCTACAAACATCAGAGTGAGAAGAAATCTAGAGAAATACGGTTACTTGAGTTAGAGAAAGATTTTGCATTCGAAAATAATCAACAGCAGAGACGAGCCCTTTCCGTATTAGGAATAGGTGTAGGCTTGCTATTGTTATTTATCTATTATATCAATAGGTTCTATAAGGAGAAGATCAAAAATGCCAATATTATAAAAGTCCAAAACGATAAGATCAACCAACAAAAAATAAATGAGCTACAGGATAAAATCCAAATCAACTCTATGCAATCTATGCTTACAGGCCAAGAACTGGAAAGAGAGCGAATATCTAAAGACCTACACGATAGCCTCGGAGGACTCTTATCTACAATCAAGTTACAGGTAGATCATCTAAGCAGTAAAGAATCTAAAGTGGAACTTATCCCAGAATACAAGAAAGCAACGCAATTATTAGACACCGCAGTAGGGGAGGTCCGATCTATATCACAGAACCTACAACCTGTGGCACTTAATAAGCTAGGGCTGATACCTGCGCTTAATGATCTCATTAATAGGTACAACACAAGTAGTGGTCCTGAGATACACTTTCAGCATTTCGGTATTCCTAAGAAGATGGATCAGATGGTTTCTTTAGGTATATTTAGAATTATACAAGAGATCCTTAATAATGCCATTAAGCATGCTCAAGCAACAGAAGTCTTAGTCCAGCTCAATAAAGAAGATGATAATATCATTATACATGTGGAAGATGATGGTGTAGGCTTTAACTCAGAAGCAAAGTATAAAAGTATGGGGCTCGAAAACATCAAGTCAAGAGTGAATTACCTAAAAGGTACCATAGAAATAGACTCCAGACCTAATAATGGAACCTCATTCCTCATTAATGTATCCAACAGGATCGCATAATCACTAAGCTTTTTCCTCTTTTGTATAAATAAACATAATGGTCCTACAGTTGAGCGTCAATTACACGACAAAAATCTGAGTGTATATCTTTCCTGTAGTGCCTTAGTGAAGAATGTAGATACACCTGTAGAGTGTAGAGCCTTTACTTGAAGGTAGTTTGCCTTTATGTTTGTATCAGAATATTTATAGAAACTTAAAGTTATAGTCATGAAAACATTTACAACTACACTTCTTATCATCTTAGCAGCGGCAACAATTTCTTACAGCAGTAAGGTGGTACCAGAATCAGAGTTATTTATTATAACAACTGCATCAGTAGAGTTATCAGTAGTAAATGCACAGCAGAAAGACTTCTTCCAAGTAGCTCAGTATGACATGGAGATGGATGCATTAGAATTTGTAACTGCAGAATCTATTAACTACTTACAGATATTCGATGAGTCAGGAAAATTAAAGTACCAGTTGCCAGTCATGAGTAACAAGCTTAAGATATCTAAGAAAATGTTTAAACAAGGAACATACAAGATAGGCTTCATCACAAAAGAAAATACAACGATACAATTTACTAATCTCAAGGTAAATTAATTCTCAATAGTCAGTGATTCTCGATGGCAGCATCGGAATTAAAAAAGGTTCAATAAAAAAAAACTGTGATAGCAATATCACAGTTTTTTTTTGTTAGATCCTGGTAAGGCATAGCTTTCTATAAATATGATTATGGAATCGCATTACTGCAATTAATTTAAAGATAAATAAGTCGAGTTAGACTTCACCAAAAAGTACTATTTTCGACAACACTTAATTTCATTATACACTGCCTACAGGATTATATACGCCGACCCTTAATCTACCCAGCCCTATTCAGAAAATGGATCAGTTTTCTGATAAGCACCAGATATATATCAAGAGAGAAGATCTCATACACCCAGATTTCGGAGGTAACAAGTGGAGAAAACTTAAGTACAATATAGAAAAGGCATCTCATAATCAGTGTGGGACAATTGTCACTTTCGGAGGTCCATTCTCTAATCATATTGCAGCGACCGCAGCGGTGTGTAGAGCATATAATATCCCCTGTGTGGGAATCATACGAGGCGAGTACGTAGATGCAGATAATCCTACGCTTAATCTTGCTCAGAATAATGGAATGATCTTGCACCATGTCAGCAAGTTGGATTATAAGATAGGAGACAGGTCAGAAAACATAGATAGAATAATTAAGATCTATGATAGACCATATATGATTCCTGAAGGTGGGGGCAATGCCTTAGGGATGTATGGAATGCAAGATTTAGTGAGTGAAATAGATGATTTCCCTGTAGAGTTTGATTACATATGTGTTCCGGCTGGGACTGGTACGACTGCTGCAGGTATCATAGAATACTTAGATGGTAATTCTCAGGTGATCATAGTTAATGCTTTGCGGAATGCCTCACTTGTACAGATGATATCTCAGCGATTATCGACGGCACAAAATAACTGGGAGGTGTTATCAAATTATCACTTTGGTGGATTTGCTAAGACGACTGATGAGCTGCAGTTATTTACTCAGTCATTTTACGATCGATATGGAATTATGCTGGACCCTGTCTATAACGCTAAGCTTGTATATGGGATAGTCGATCATCTGCGTGTATCAGATATATCTGCTGAGTCTAAGGTGCTTATCATACATACAGGTGGTATGCAAGGCATAGACGCCTATGACTACAGACACGACAAACATTGGTTATATTCTGATAGGTGAAGCAACATTATTGTAATAGATTGTATTATATATGTGATAGTATGAGGATATCGTTAGAATTCGAGCATCTTTTTAGAAGATATCATACTTTTAAGAATAGATTTTTTACATAATTGCTTGTATTTACATGAAGTATTACCATTTTTTAATTCTTATTGCACTAAGTGTTATGACTTTGGGTGGATGTTCTACAGAAGATAATGTAGAGACTGATGCCGAGCTATTACCATACTTCCAGATATTCGCAGATGAGGCTGCTGAGAGAGGATTCGAAGTAGATTATGAGTCAGAAAGAATAGAAGGCCTCTTGCAAAATATACCCAATGCAGAAATCAAAGGCCAATGTTTCCGAAATGTAGATAAACCTCGTAAGGTCATTATAGATATAGAATGTTGGAATAACTCCAATGACTCAGAGAAGGAATTTATAATATTCCATGAGTTAGGTCATTGTTTTCTCGATCGTGGTCACTTAGATACTACAAGACCTGATGGAAATTGCACAAGCATCATGCACAGTCGTGTGGGTATTTGTCCATTTGCATTGACTAGCAGTAATCGAGAAGGCTACTTTGACGAATTATTCCAAAAGTAATTTCCTTCCCTTAAACCCTTAAACCCTTAATCCCTTAATCCCTTAATCCCTTACACCTTAAACCTTACACCCTTAATCCTAAATTACTTCTGAGGCGGTTTAGTCGGTCTGACTTCTATCTTACTTGGTAATGTTCTTGGAGGCATCTTGAGTAAGTCTACGACCATCTGACCGATATCTTCTGGTTGTATTTTCCATGCGTCTTCGTCATTTGGTTCGTTACCATTAAAGTGAGTAGAGACAGAACCTGGCATGATCGTCGTACACTTAATGTCATCTTGACGCAGATCCATCATCATCGCTTGAGTCATACCGACTAGGCCAAACTTACTTGCATTATATGCCGCTCCACGTGAGAAAAAATTAGTCCCAGCGAGACTGGCGATAGAGATTATATAACCTTTACTGGACTTTAGACTAGGTAATGCAGCTTTTACAGAATTGAATACACCAGTAAGATTGACATCTATGGTCTCATTCCATTGGTCTGAGGTCATGTCTTGTATTTTAGCGAAGTGTCCTATACCTGCGTTAGCGACCAGCACATCCAGCGTAGGCCACTTATCCGTCATAGCTGTGGTAATAGCTTCCATATCAGGTAGTTTGCTTACATCACCTGCTTTTCCTATAATACGATCAGGGTATTTCTCATTTAATTCTGAGACGACTTTATCTATCGATTCTTGATCTCTTCCAGTGATCATGACTGACATGCCTTGTTCTAACATGGCAATTGCTGTTGCGTAACCTATTCCCTTAGTTCCACCTGTTATGAGTGCTGTTTTTCCTGCGACATTCATGGTATTTCTTTATGTGATTATATTGATAGAAAAAATATCTTTGTTCTTTTAATAATCAACTAACTGTACGACTATGAGATTGTTCTATTTTATAATTGCTTTATCTATAAGCTTGATATCTTGTGGAGATGAGGAATTATCACAAGAGGTTATAGATTCTAATAATGATATTGAAATTACAAATTACCTAACTGCTAATAATCTAACGGCGACTAAGACTGCATCTGGTATGTATGTAAGAGTTGTAGAAGAAGGTTCTGCTGAGAAACCTACCATCAATGATGAAGTTACCGTCAATTACTCAGGATACTTAATAGATGACTCTATTTTTGATAGTAGCACGTCACCTATAAAATTTCCATTATCAGGAGTGATACGCGGATGGCAAGAAGGAATTCCTTATTTCGGTAGAGGAGGTAGTGGTTCACTATATATTCCTTCTCGATTAGCATATGGTAATAGTTCACCGAGTTCTTCTATTCCAGCTAATTCTGTATTGATATTTGATATTGAGCTTATAGATTTTTAGTAGGAGACACAGAGATTACTACAAAAAAAAAATCGAAGCGCAGTGCATACTGGCTTCGATTTTTTTTATTGAATAATCCTAATTACTTTACCTCGAAAGATATTTTAAGATTGACTCTATACTCTTTGATTTTATTTTTGTTAACGGTAACGCTTTGACTTTGTACGAAAGCTGACCGGATACCTTTAATAGATTCACCTGCTTTAGTGATACCTAACTGAGTTGCATCTTCCCAACTCTTCGTAGAATTAGATAATACTTCGATAACTTTTACTACTGACATATTATGATTATTTACAATGTGAAAATGCTGCAAGTTTATAACATTTAGAGATATCAGTCAAGGGCCCTTGTAGTTAAGAGGATAAGTTCGCTGATAATTATTGCACCTATGATGCTGATTGATTTAGATAGTATGTCGTTTTACCCTATAGCATCGAGTGCCTCTAAGAGTTTGTCTAGATCTTTTTCTAATGTAAATATATTAGGACTGATTCGCAAGAAAGTCTCTCCTTTATAACCTGATTGCTTGACATTTATATTGTACTTATTGAGTAGACTCTTTTTTAATTTAGATGTTTTTTTACGAGTTTTGACCGAAGCGATGGCGCAGGATCTACTGATATCTGTGATCACTTCATACCTATTATCATTCTCTAACTTATCAGTCCAGTAAGCTGTAAGTTCACTTAATCTTGCTTCTTTATTTTTTATTCCTATCGTATCTAAGTAATCGAGAGCATCTCCTATCGCCATGGCATTTTGATAAGCTCTTGTTCCTAAGTATTGTAATTTGATAGACTCGTCAATATATTCCTGAGGATAAGAAAATGGAGGTGATAACTTTGGTAATCGCTCATCAGCAACATACAAGAATCCACTTCCGAGAGGAGCATTGAGCCACTTATGTAGACTGCTAATGTAATAATCACAATCCATATCTGCTATACTATGGCGAACTTGTCCGATGGCGTGGGCTGCATCGACTAAGACTTCTACATTATATTTTCGAGCCATCGTGCATATCGATTGCACAGGCATTATCTGACCCTCTCTGTGAGTGATGTGTGTTACTACTATAAGTTTGGTTTTCTTGGTAATCTGATCTTCATAACATTTGACGATCTCTGCATCAGTTAGGTTTTTGAGTCGTCCAAAATTAATTTTTTTGAGTTTAAGCTTTTTCTTCTCTTGCAAATGCAGAAGCGAATTCTCCATTAAGTTATAGTCGCAGGATGCATATATGACTTCGCATTTGCGCTTCAGTGGAATGCCCCACAGGATAGCATTCATAGCTTCCGTGCAATTGCGCATGAGAAATACCATACCATTTTGTGCACCTACATGCTCTGATAGGCGTTGCAGATTCTTTTCTATTTGGTCATTCCATGATTGTAGTATTTGGTATGGAGCAGCGCTATTTATTTCTTCTGTGTATTTGATATACTTTCTCAGGACAGGAATTGGCATGTTGCCGGCACTGCCACTATTGAGATTCATAATCGATTTCTTACTTGTATGGAAATCATCTGCAATCGAAACCCAATCTATATCTTGAGAAGAGATATACTTGCTGATCTGCCTTGAGCCTACATAGGAAGCAAAGGGAACACAAATCATTTGAGCTAAAAAGTGTCTTCTATGAAGATTTGACGTCATAATATTAGAGTCTTCTTTTTGAGATTAGTTTTATTCTTCATTATCCTCTATAGCAGATATTATATAGTAAATATGGCGAAGGCTAAGGTAAGTTATCCTGAAGCTTTTGGTGATATAACTCTATTATTTTTGTGACTTCTAAGAATTGTCTTATTTTAGGCTCTACTGATTACATTCCATTCTAAAAGAATACTTCCTCTTTATTATATTTAGTTTTTTCACTAATTCGTAACGCATTCAATATGAGTAGGTTATTATGGATTATTATCCTAGCTATTTGGATTATATTTTTATCATGGATATGGTGGTTTTTCACCTGCGGTCCTAATGCAGCTGGTGCCGGTAATGAAAATTGTGGCAAAGTCACCTTAAATGATGGAAATCTTTTAAGTTATGAGGATCACGGTAATATTAAATTCCTAAGATCCAGCCCTACACTTATAATTAGTGATAATTACACAGATAATGCTCTTGCTACAGTTAATAATCATCTTATCGAACACGATGATAGATCTGTAACCATTACTGGTTATTATGAATCAAGTGAGGCATACAACAGTAGTACATACACTAATTTAGGGGAGGCGAGAGCTGATCAGATAAGACAATTATTCCTGGAAAATGGCATCAAGGAAAATCAATTGTCGATAAGAGGTAATCAATACGAAGCTGAATGCATAGATGGTGATACGATGCTTAAGGCAGCCACCTTTGCTTTTGGGGCTATTCAATAAATCGCAGCTTCACTTATATCTAAACTTAAGAAACAGAATTAATCAACTTAATCTAAACAATAGTTATTATGATAACTCACTCAGTAATTTCACTTATAGCATGGGGTCTGGCTCCTTGGTGTTGGATTCTTGCACTTATCGGTCTTTTACTGACTGCATTTCTCGCCTGGTGGGCTGGTACTCGATCTATGAAATCTACTCTTGCCAAAGCACATGCAGATCTCAAAGATGAAAAATCAAGATATAGAAATCTAAAAACGGACTATGATGCATATGCTACTAATTATGCCTCAGCAATGTCTGATTACGAAAATGAAAAAAGTGGATGGGCTTCAAGATTTACATCATGGGATTCTGAGAGATCAGGTCTGATGAGTAAGTTAGATAGCAAACCTGTAGAGATAGAGATAGAGAAAGAAATCGAAGTAATCAAGGAGATCGAAGTGGAAAAAGAAATTGAAGTGATTAAAGAGGTCGAAGTGATTAAAGAAGTAGAAGTCATTAAGGAGGTAGAAGTCATTAAGGAGGTCGAGAAGATCGTAGAAAAACCTGTAGAAGTAATTAAAGAGGTAGAAAAGATTGTAGAGAAGCCTGTAGAAGTGATTAAAGAGGTCGAGAAGATTGTAGAAAAACCTGTAGAAGTAATTAAGGAGATAGAAGTGATCAAAGAGATCGAGAAAATAGTAGAGAAGCCTGTCGAAGTAATCAAGGAGATAGAAGTTGTCAAGGTAGTAGAAAAGCCTATCGAAGTAATTAAGGAAATCGAGATCGTTAATGAGGTGATTAAGGAAGTAGAAGTGATCAAAGAGGTCGAGAAGATTGTCGAGAAAATCGTAGAAAAACCTGTAGAAGTAATTAAGGAAATAGAAGTAGTCAGGGAAGTTATTAAAGAGGTAGAGAAGATAGTAGAGAAGCCAGTAGAAGTGATTAAGGAAGTGCCTGTAGAAGTAATCAAAGAAATTGAGGTCGTTAATGAAGTAATTAAAGAAGTAGAGGTCGAGAAGATTGTCGAGAAAATAGTAGAGAAGCCAGTCGAAGTAATCAAGGAAGTAGAGAAAATAGTAGAGAAGCCTGTCGAGGTTATTAAAGAAGTGCCTGTCGAGGTTGTGAAGGAAATCGAAATTGTCAATGAGGTGATCAAAGAGGTAGAGGTCGAGAAGATCGTAGAGAAAATTGTAGAAAAGCCAGTAGAAGTGATCAAAGAGGTAGAAAAGATAGTAGAGAAGCCTGTCGAAGTCATTAAAGAAGTACCTGTCGAGGTTGTGAAGGAAATAGAAGTTGTCAATGAAGTGATAAAAGAAGTCGAAGTAGTAAAGGAGGTTGTAAAAGAAGTTGTCAACGACAAAGAACTGAATGCACTCAAGAAAAAATATGCTTCTCTGGAGAATGATTACGGGAAGAAAAAAGCATCATGGACAGAAGAGAACAATAAACTAAAAGCTGACTTAAAAGCTAAGCCAAAAGAAGTCATTAAGGAAGTAGAAGTGATAAAAGAAGTAGAGGTTATAAGAGAAGTTCCCGTAGAGATTATTAAAGAAGTAGAAGTAACTAAGAGCATAGATATGGAATCTCTTATGGCAATGATGTCCAATGTAGAAACCGTAGAAGTAAGCAGAAAAACGACAGGGGAGACAACGACAAGAGGTAAAGCCAAGACGGTAGAGACTAAAGCTAAGGCTAAAAAACCTAAAGCGAAGTCTGCAACTAAAACTGCGACTAAGAGCTCTGCAAAAAAAGTAACAAAGAAAGCCAGCGGAACTAAGATGACTGCGAAATCTAAGAAAGACGATCTGACTAAGATAGAAGGCATCGGACCTAAAATAGCAGGACTTCTTAATAATGCAGGTATCCATACATGGGCCAAGCTTGCAGATACTAAAGTCACATTTATACAGGATGTACTCGATAAGGCTGGACCAAGGTATCAGATGCACAAACCTACAACTTGGCCTAAGCAATCTAAGCTGGCAGCCGCAGGTAAGTGGGATGCCCTTAAGAAATTACAGGATGAATTAGACGGTGGTAAGTAATAACACAATTCAATATTTATAAACAACAAAAAATAATCTAAACTATGGAATATCATAAGAAAAGAGTGATTAAGAAAGCAATTCCAGATAATGACACAAACGGATTACTCGATATTATTAACGTAACACGAGACCTAACGGTAAAAGGTGTAGAAGTATCAGTTAATGTAGATCACCCTTACACAGGAGATGTCAGTATAGAATTACATGCACCTAACGGAAAGAAGAAAATGTTACATTCTCCAACAAGAATTCCTGGTAAGAATATTACCAAGACATTCAAAGGCGACATGATGGAAATATTTAATGGTCAGAAGTCGAGAGGAGAATGGAAGATAAAAGTTGTAGATTCTGGAGCTAAGGATAGCGGTAGTTTAGAAGATTGGTCTTTACATCTTCATGTTGCTAATTCTAAGAAGACAGAAATATTTGTCGATGATAAAGAAAAACTAAGTAGCACACAAGTATGTCATCAGGGTGGTAAAATTACCTCTATGACAGCTAAGGTCAATGTAGAACATTCTCACATCGGAGACCTACACTGTACACTAACTGGCCCTGGAGGTAAGAGTGTTGTGTTACACAACAAAACAGGAGGTGCATCTAAGAATCTTAATAAGACCTACAGCGCAGATGACCTTAAAGAATTCAAAGGTGGAGCAGCTAAAGGAAAGTGGGTATTACATATTACAGACTCACTGAAAGGAGATGCTGGAAGATTGGTTAGTTGGGGAATAGATATTAAGACATCTACTGGAGCTGCGCCTAAGAAAATGTCTACTAAAAAAGATGATCTAACTAAGATAGAAGGAATAGGTCCTAAGATAAACGGTCTTCTTAATGGAGGAGGGATTAATTCTTTTGAGCAATTAGCTGCTGCAGATCCTGCAGATCTTAAGAAAATATTAGAAGCTGCTGGACCAAGATATCAGATGCATAATCCTGGTAGCTGGCCACGTCAATCTAAGCTTGCTGCAGATGGTAAGTGGGATGAACTTAAGAAATTACAAGATGAGCTAGACGGAGGAAAGTAATCACTTTTCTTTTAAGAGGATAAATATAATTTAAGGTACAGATGATGATTTCATTTGTACCTTTTTTTATGCTCTATATTATATCGTTTAATAATGGAAGTGCTGCTTAATACCATTTAAATTTTAAGATGTCGGTTAAGATTATAGAATAGAATTTGTTAAGATTAAGGCATGAACGAATGATTTCGTCGCAGACGAATCGAGTATATCAATACTCGAAAAGAGTAAACCACGAAAGTGGGTGGGCTGAGTCATAGTGGTAGCTACCGCCGTGGGCGGCACAGGTTATGACGAGCCTGCCTGCCTACAATAGAGGTAGGTATTTTTAACGCAGAGATTGGCTAATTCTATTATAATATTTCCGACATTCTAATGTTTAGACGGGATAGGATTGTAGATAGATTAAACTAATAAGTATTCAATACTATTTAATATCTGTTCTTTTGGCAATGTCAGCATCATAAGGGACCATTACATTAAGCCAAGCAGATCTCGATATCCTCAATATCTTAAGAAAACCTACAGCTCCGATCATAATTATAAGCAACATAGCTTGATTAGCAGTCCAGCTAAACATAAATACTGCAAGCAATGCAATCGGCAAAAGTATAAATGCAGAAATAGTATAGGAGATAAACATAGCACCAAAGTAAAAACCAGGCTCTGGTTCATATTTGAGATTGCATATAGGACACCTCTTAGGCATATCCAGAGGATTCTTTATATCAAGAGGCTTAGCAAATAGATCTCCAATCCTACATCTTGGACACTTATACTTATATATGCTTGATAATCGATTAATGACTAATATGATTTATAAAGCCAAATGTAAACTTATGCTTAATGAATGTGTAGAAAGTGATAGAAAACAATTTTTACACTACGAACAGGAAGGTTAATAGACACATCATTCTATAAAATGCTCAATCCACAACCAGAGGCAATAAATTGAGCATTTTAAAGTATTTAATACAATCCAATAGAGTTGAATATGATAGACAAACTAACAATTAGATGTTATCTCCTATTGAGTGTAGCGGGAGTACTAAAAATATCTATTCTTATCTCATCACAATCATAACCCGTTACTGATAAGTCAGCGGTAAGAAAATTACTACCAGACTCGATTCTTAAGGTAATAAGAGAATCTCCACTTACTGTGTAAGATTTCTCATCTAGAACGACACCATTTATTTCGCCAGAGAAAAGGACATCATCTTCGTCCACAAGCGTTCCATCTGATCTAAATTCTGCAGAACCCATATTGGAGCCGTTAGCATTTAAGTCCCATTCTCCTACAATAGCTGTTGATAAGCTGGTTGCATCACAATCATCGTCTTTGCCACACGAGCTGAAGATGACAGTAAATGCTACTAAAAGGTAAAATCCAAATTTGATTTTCATAATATTTTAAATTGATGGTTAGTAAATAAGTCACTTTTCTAAAACTAAATTTTTCTATTCAGAGTAAAATTGTAAAGTGATATACAAAGATTAGCAAAAATTATAGACATGTAGTCATTTTGTAGATGAAATAGATGTGACTTTGTAGATAATCTATAGTGGTAAGTGTCATTTATTCTGTCCTATAAGTGAACAAGTTAAAGTTAAAACCTATGAAACAAAATTTACTTTTATTAATCGCATTATTCAATTTCTCATTTATCTATGCTTCTGGCGATCCTGCAAGTCCTCTTGTAGTATATGAATCAAGCTCTCTTGAAGTACTGGTAACTGATTCATCACAAACTGATTTCTTCTTACATTCTAATTTCAATTTCGAAAATAGTAGTCTTAAATTTGAGACAGAGAAAGAAATTACATTTGTTCAAATCTTTGACAAAGACGGAAAGTTAAGCTATCAATTACCAGTCATGTCAAACAAGCTGAAAATTGGCAAAAGCATTTTTGGAGCTGGAGATTATAAGCTCGGATTTATCATTAAAGGCATGGACGATGTCCAGTTTGCTGATGTAAAAATTAAGTTATGATACCTATCCTAACAAAACCAATTTAATAAGAACAAATCCGTATCAATACGGCGATAGAATAATTAAGGGTGTATTTAAAAAAGTCAACGGTATGAAAAATGTCGTTGACTTTTTTTGTTTGTCACTAACAGAAGAAGTAAACTTTGATTTCTCGCAATTTGGATAGCTTATATCTAATCTTTTCTTGAGCTCCTCTCTGAGCGATTGCGATTATCACCTGACAATCTATATTATCAGATAGGATATTAGTAGCCTTTATTTTTTCAGTATAAATGGTTACTCCTACTTTTTTTTCATTATCTGATATCCAGAGAAATTTCTGACTCTGTTCTAATAATTTTTTTGCGAGAATTTTACCTTTTTTTCCTGCACCCCAGAGTATTAGCTTCTTGTTCGTATCTCGATCATGAGAAAGGAAGTGATGCAGTTTTAGATCCAGAAAGTTGTTGTTTTTATAATGTGGATCGTTGCGAGATGCTCTGTCATCATGATCTCTCCATAGATGTATTATTTTATTTACAGCTTGTATTTTTACATTATTATTCCTCATCCTAAAGCATAGGTCGTAATCCTCAGGATAGACATCTGGAGCAAATGCTCCGCAATTGATTAGATCTTGCCGATGCAACATCCAGCAAGGTGAGGGTATGACACATTCCTTATAGATTTCGGAGAAGTTGTTTTTTTCTATTGTTAAGTTATTGAGCCAATCAGCATATTTCTTATATCCTTCTCCTAAAGCTGTCTCAGATATATATTGTACAAGCCCCACTGACAATTGCTTACGCTTAGTTAGTGATTCTCTCATGAGAGCAAGCTTCTCTGTCACCATAATGTCGTCAGAATCCATTCTTGTAATATATGTACCGATAGAATATCGAAATGCTAATCGGAGTGCAGGTATGATTCCATTTCCATCATTTTTGTATGCTTTTATATTTTTATATCTCTCGGTATAATCTGCTAGTATAGCATAGCTATTGTCCGTGCTATGGTCATCTATTGCTATTAGTTCCCAAGCTTTATATGATTGAGATATAATAGAATCTATGCACTCATGTAGAAAATGAGCTGTATTCCTTACAGGCATAAGGATACTTATCATGTAGTAACAGATTCAGTAGTCATCATAGCTTGCATTCTTTCTTATCATTCGTAAATATAAGTATAAGAGAATATTTGTTGGATTTGAATATCTTGACATAGAATTAATATTAATCTGCAATAGGTAAAGAATCATGACCATAGAATATAAAAGTTTTGAAACCGATAGGCTACTACTGATTCCTACAACTGTGGAAGATGCTGCATTCCAATTAGAGTTAATGAATTCTGCACTTTGGATACAAAATATAGGAGATAGAGGTGTGAAGACCTTAGAAGCTTGTGAGAAATATATACTTAATAGAATGATAGCTCAGGAAGAACGTCTTGGTTTTTCTAACTACACAGTTTTTATAAAACCTCAACGTATACCAATAGGCTCATGTGGACTGTATGATAGAGAAGGTATAGAAGGAATAGATATAGGCTTTGCTTTTATGCCAGAATATTTTGGTAAGGGATATGCTTATGAAGCTGCTTCGACGATCATGCAAGCCGGTATAGAATTATTCGGATTGTCCAAAATAAATGCGATAACGATAAGAGATAATATAACATCTCAGAAGCTTTTAGATAAGCTCGGATTGAAGTATATAAGGGATATTCGATTACCCAATGATGATGCAGACTTACTCTATTATGAATACAAAGTAACAGAATTAGATTAGCCTTCTAAATGAATCTTCCCATTACAAAATTTTTAATTGAAAAGATCTCAGTTAATCTTTATGTGTAGTGACGACAATTACTCAATATAAAGTCGTGGCACGCCGTCATCTCTTCTGTGATCTAATATAATGTTACCTTTGTAACTCCTATAATTTGTAATTGCATTTCATTCACAATTAGTACGATTATAACTATTACTATATTTTTGCGTTAGTTAAGCATACTACTTACGCAAAAGAATTATAGTAAGTGCATCGACTTATTATTTCATCACACATATAGACTAAAAGATATTGCATGCAAAATGCCTTAGATATATTTAGAGAAATAACGGATACATTACTGAAAGATGAAGTGTCTAATCCTGTTGTAGAACATATTCCTACGAGTGACCTATTTTCTAAGCTAGACTTATCTCTGCAAGATAAGGGTATCTCCGATGAGGCGTTTCATGCTGCTCTTAAGCAAGTGGTACTTGCTACACCAAGGACTGCAACGACCGCTTTCTTTAACCAATTATTTGGTGGTAGAAATGATAAGGCAGTTTTGGGAGATTTGCTGTCGGTTATACTCAATAATAGCATGTATACCTATAAGGCAGGTGGTCCACAGATAGGTGTAGAGAAGGTAATAATCAGAGAAATATGCAATATAATAGGATGGGATGATCAGGCAGATGGCACGATGGCTCCAGGAGGTTCTATGACTAACTTTATGGCAATGGTGATGGCACGTGATGCATATGATGAGAGCGCAAGATCTGAAGGTGTATCTGGTAAGTTAATTGCGTATACATCCAAGGAATCACACTACAGTGTACCTAAAAATGCTGCTTTCTGTGGCATCGGACGTAAGCAAGTCCGTTATGTAACTACTGATGAGTACGGTTGTATGGATGTCAGTGATCTTACAGAACAGATAGAAGATGATATAAGAGAAGGAAACAAACCGATGATGGTCAACTGTACTGCTGGCACAACTGTTCTTGGTGCATTTGACCCTATAAGACCAGTAAGAGAGTTATGTGATAAGTATGGAATGTGGTTGCATATGGATGGCGCATACTGTGGTTCTGTAATATTGAGTGAGAAATATAAGCATCTTGTAGATGGGGTAGAGCTGCTGGATTCTTTTAGTCTTAATGCACACAAGATGCTGAGTACTCCATTGTCATGTTCTATAATCGTTGTAAGGAATAAGAAGTTCTTGTACGACTCTTTCTCTAATGATGCAAGCTATCTCTATCAGACAGATCAGGATGATTACAATCCAGGAAAGACATCACTACAATGTGGAAGAAGAAATGATGCACTCAAGCTATGGACACTTTGGAAAAGCGTCGGTACAGAAGGATTGGAGAATATTGTAGATCATCAGTTTGCATTAGCAGATGTTGCAAGAGGTTATATCAGAGGTAATTCAGATTATGAATTATATAGTTTTGACGATTCCATTTCTATTTGCTTTAATTATAAGGATATTCCAGCGAGAGATATTTGTACCGCTTTGTACGAAAAGTCAGAATTGTTAGTAGGTTATGGTTCGTATATGGATGTAGAATTTATCAGACTTGTCACAGTCAATGCCCAAAATAAAAAATCTGATATCTTGAATTTCTTCGAGGTCATGGAAAAATTTGTAGAGAAGAATCCGAGTATGTTCTCAAAGTATAATTTAGTAGAGGCCGGATAAGAATATCTCAAACAATCAATTATCTTCTATTGCATACCTACGTATATTCAGTAGATTGATTGTACAACTATAATGATCCCCAATGGAGAATGCTAATTTCTGACTTACTTTCTGTCCGTTAGAATATTCTGCTGGTTTCCATCTGGGCATCTCACAGATTTTATCCACTAGAAGCTCTTCTAACAATACTTCCTTAGAACTGTCATACATAGATGTATCGAATAATTTAACATCTACAACTTGTCCTTCTGGGTTAATTGTAAAATTGACAGCCCTTAATTTGTGTTGTTGGAATTTACTTTCATCGATCTTACTCATAATATTCTTTTCAAAATACTTTTTCATTTGTTCTTCTCCACCGATATAACTGGCATCATATTCTGGATCTATGATAAAACTGAAATCGTATGCTTTAATTTCTTTTTGCGAGAGAGAGTTTTCTGGAAGATAACGAATCTCGACTGAGATGTTACTCCCGATATCTGCCTTTTTCATAATATCTTTTTGCTCTGGAGTTAGGATATTGTTATTGCTTTTAGCTTGTAGAATATTACCATTTGAGAACGCAATAATATTAACCGAAACATAATCTTTGACCCAAGATGATTTATAATAACTATTGAGATCACTGACAGTAGTAGCCTTGGCCAGCTCTCCTTCAGTAATAGATATATCTGGAAGAACTCTATTCACCTCATAACTTAGGTCAAATGAGTTATCCTGTCCATGAGAGTTATAACAAAGTGTAATTCCTATAAGACAGTATATAAATGCAAAGAAGCTTGTAGTTTTCATCTAAATGATTTTTTTCAAGTTCAAATAATCTATGTAATAAACCACTCTTACGGAGAGGCTATTAATCTGGGGAAGTTGGGTAATATTTCTAAGTCCTGAGAAGTAATTAATCTCACTGATCATGTCTGTGGAATTACCACGTCCCCCCTGAATATTGTTCTTCCAATTAATAAAAATATCACTTCCTGGTGCAAATCTCCAGTTAAAATTCAAATCGATATTAAAAAATGTAAAGTCGAAATCGTTATCGGGACTGTAGTCAGTATCACCTAATAGACCGTCCTGAGTCAGCTCATGATAAGACTGATATAGCGTTCTTTCCCAATAGTGTCTGACTCTCATTTCTAATCCTATCTTTTCAGAAAAATTATAATTAAATCCTGTAAGATTAATTACTCGTAACCTATCTCTTTGCCCAAGGTATATCTCTCCAGAAGAACCATTGTCTACCCAGCCTGTATCATCATATTGCATATCTAATTCTGTCTCTAGGTACATAGTGAAATTATCATTAAATCGGTACCTTGGGTTTAGGTACCCGTGATAGCCCCATCTGCCTTCTTCTACGAGATTATATGCTCCTATTCTACCACCCATCCAAAATTTCTTACGATTGTCTGAGCCGATAAATATTCCAGTATTGTAGAAAGTAGGTCTTTCTACATATCGACCAGGTTCTCTAGGTTCGAAGTAATCATATCCTGTAAGAGAATAGTTAGACCACATATTAATGCTCCAGAAATTTTTAGTTTGCATCCATAACCCAACGTTAGTCCGAAATCCAGTGTATGCATCAGGATCTATTATGCGACTATATTCTGCATTGACCCAGAACTCAGCTCTATTAAATATTCCAAAAGGTTCGAATATATTATAGCTGCTACCTGCTTCTATAGATCGCTCGTTAGCCGCTCTGAGGAATCCGAGGTCATTAGGATCATAGTCTGGACTCTCTTCATAATATTCTATGTCATATCTTATTTTTCCCGATATTTTGCTGATTTCTATTCCTGCTTTATGTCCAGTGATATTATCTGCTTTATCGATACTGAGAGCACTATACGCTGCTACCCCTTCTATTTCGTAATCTTGATTTTTGTCCTTTAGACTGAATTCTAATCCGGTCACATTGGCATCGTAGAATTCTTTTCCTTTGCGCCAGACATTGGTATTAATTAGAGAGACAGAAGAATTATTTTTGAGATTCTGGTCTAAGACTAACACATTATAATTTGTCAATGGTTGCGTCTTATAAGTTCTTTCTTGATTATTTTCTGTGTTTCGTATTATAGCATTTGTACTTGCTTCTAATGCATTAAATACACCTATTGCTAAACCATTAGAATTCCGACCAGATATTTTGGTCGCATTATAAAGTTGTGGAATAGAAGGATTAGAGATGAGTACTTCGTTTTGCCCTACCTCATTATTTGCAAGAGATTGTTTAATAGGTTGACCTCCGATTCTTCTTGTATAGAAGATGTCAGCTTTATTAAATAACTCCACTCCCTCGGTAAAAAATGGACGCTTCTCATCGAAGCGTACTTCAAATGGGGATAGATTAACTACATTGTCATCTGATTCTACCTGACCAAAATCTGGTACAAGAGTCATATCTAATGTAAAGGCATCATTAATACCATACTTCACGTCCATACCACCGTTATAAGTATAGCCAAGACTATTCACAGGGTTCTCTATTTTATTATGATTATGCTGAGCGTAAGTAGAAAAATAAGGAGAGAACGAAAGCCTTACAGGAGGTGTAATATCTTTAATATTAGTCAGTTTACCACTCTGAGTAAATACGCCATTAATCTCTGGATCTATTGGGCTCCAAGTGGAAGCTTCGTTAGTTCTCGCTTGTATTCTTATAAAATTAATGACCCATTCCTGAGATTCTTCTTTACTAAATCTTAGTGCTGAGTAGGGGAGTTTCACCTCGACTGTCCATCCATCATCTCGTAACTCTACATCACTAAACCAGACGGCATCCCAGGAATCATCTTCATTGCCAGAATTTGACTTGAGGGCATCTAACTGTACACCTGTAGCTCCCACGCCAAATAAGACGCCGTCTGTACCGTTACCATAAGTATCTAACCATATTCCAAATGCATCTGTATTTCCTAGATTATCTCTCTGAGTCAGTTGTGTCATGATACTATCTCGGGCGATTTCAGACATTTCTGCTTTGACGTATAATGCTTCGTCATCGTACAGAATTTTGACCTCAGTCTTTTGGTCAGGCTTATTACCATATGTGGGAGATGCAACTACAAAGTTACCCGCAACTTGTGCCTCATTCCAGATGGCCTCATCACCTTTGCCATCTATGTTAATCTTTTCATCTATCCGTAATGCATTTATTGCCATCTGTGCAGATGATGGATTAACTATATAGAGGAAAATAATGATGAAATAGTTAGTAATACTTTTCATGGCTTTAGTTGGGTAACAGTATTACGAATAATTATCATATGCATAAGTGATTCTTACATAGGATAAATATTCGTATTTATAAATTATCTAATTACTTCTAAGGTAGATGTTAGCATAAGTTGCAGTCAGGATGAAGTCTACTCCTCCGTTATTGACTGTTCCTATGACCTTAGATCCTGTCCATCCTTTTTTGCCACTTTTTTGTTTGTCTACATCGATATCTAAGTCACTATATATATTGCCATATGTTGTGTTGAGATTAACATTGCTCTTAGTGGTTGTGGGTACTGTTACATCTACGTGTTCGTATACTGAATAGAGAGATACAGATCCTGTCTGTGAGACTTCTTGGAAGTCTGCAGTGATTCCTCCATATACGGTCTTGATTGCCATCGGTCCTGTTACTTCTTCGAGAACAATTTCATTATAATTAGTGGAGACTTCTATGGTTCCTGATATATTTTTGATATGTAATATCTCACCTTCCCATGTAGAGTGCTCATACTTGATGTTCATATTTTTTGGCATCTTGATATTGTAATGTTGGTCATCATTTACACCACATGCATTATTGACAACCTGTTTGATAATTACAGCATCTGACTTCTCTTTAATAGTAAGTCCGATTTTAGTAGAATTATCAAATTCGTCATTGTTCCATAACTTGAGTCCGACAGATTTTTCTTCTACTTTCTCATTGTCTTTATAATCGGATTCGATAATAATTTCTTTGCCATCGTATCCCTCTATTGAGACAGAATTGACACTCTTAAGATGCACCCAGTTGGTGGTGGGTGTGATTGTATGATTTTGGCTATGACTTGTATGTAGTATGGTTAAGCATAAAATAATTGTAGAAATACTTTTCATAATAACCGTTTTTTATAATAATAAAATTCTTACTTTTCAATAAGTTCTAATAAGTCTCTATAAGTTTCAATTTTCCAGAGTGTGCTTCATTTTTTACAAAATCTACCGCATTTCTATTTTGTATTATTTTATCAAATGATTCCATGGCATCTTTTTCTTTTAAAGAAGCAAGTAAATTAATAAGTGCTATCTGTACAGTCTCATCTGTCTCTTTTCCTAAAGCATTAATGAGTGTATTTCGGACGCCTTTCTCAGTTGTAAACTTTGCTAACGCTTCTACGCTTGCCAGTCTGACGTGATCACTCTTATCAGATAACAACGTCTTGCTGAGTGCTTGTATGATTGCATCATCAGGAAGTTCAGTATAAGTAGACATATTGACTGCTCTGATTCTATTACTTACTGAAGCTTCATTAAGTAAATCGAGCATGCCATCTTCTTGCTGAGCAAACTGATGGTCCTTAAGTTGTGTAGGAGCATCAGTATCCAAGTTAAGCCCTATGATTAGTCCGATGACCAGTAGGCCACCTAATAGCAATATTTGCTTTAGATAATTATTTCCGTTTGCTCCTTTTTTCTGATTACTGTCAGATATCTCTTGATCTAAGAATTGCTGGAAGTCATTACTCATGTCTAATGTGGGTGCTACAGTTGCACAATTATCTATTGTTTCATATAGATTTTGGTATTCTGCGACTAACTTCTGCGCAGAAGTATTATCTGCAATATACCTTTCTACTTCTTGGTGATAGGAGGGTTCCAGTTCTCCATTGAGGTAATCTATTATAATATGTTCTTGTATATCTTTTTCCATATCTTTTATAAATTTTTATAACTCAAAAAATTATCAGGCGTTAGAAAAACTAACATTACTATGAGAGTATTAATCATGCCCATAATTGTTGGCTTACATTTCTTCTAATTGCATATATTCTACTCTTAATCTCTTGATCGCTCTATGTACTTTTACTTTGATCGCTGACTCTGTAGTTTGCATCACTTTAGCAACATCTGCATATTTCATTTTTTCAAATCTTGTTAACCATATCACTTGCCTTTGATCATTTGGTAGTTTTTCTATTGCCCTATGTAGTTGCTTCTCACATTCTGACTTAGCCATTTTCTCCAGTGGATTATATGTGTCGTCTTGTCGAGAGCTGTATTTTTCATTTCTATTCTTTAAAGATTTCTCTTTTCTATAATGATCATTTCTGACATTGGTTGCCACTCTGTACAGCCATGATTTAAATGAATTTTCATTTTTATAAGTAGTTCGATACTTAATAAGTTTGATAAATACTTGTTGTGTCAGATCTTGACTTAACGACTGATCATAAGTAGTACGCAAGAAATAGTTGTACATCAAGACATTGTAGCGCTCATATAGCAAACCGCTTTGACGGATATCTCCATCTGCTACATTATACATGATTTGTTCGTCTGATAGCATATAGTTGTAAATCGCTTGCTTACATATAGATTACTGAGTGGATAGCACAATAGTTACATGATTACACAATAAATTTACTTATTCTACATTGGTACCTGTTCATTTTATGATTTGTCTGCTGAATTTGGAAAGATTAAGTCTAATAGTATATATGGGTTATCCTCTATTGGTATGTCAGGTACTTTGCAGAAATGAGCTGTGTGCAACTATTTTGTATAGTATCGTATATCATTTGTCTATTCATGTCTATTGTATGCATATGCTATACGGTTGATATTTGTATCGATATAAAGAATTAAGGGTGTTATATTGATCGAAAAAAGCTGCCAAAATGTTGGTAGCTTTTTTCTTTTTAACAAGGACTTTTTTGAGAAAGCTTACTCGCTCACAAATGAATTACCTATCTTGATATAATAATCAATATATGTTATAATTATGGAAATTTGTTGGACTTGTATTGCAATGGTAGTTGGCTCAGGACTGATTGTGCACTTATTAGATAGATTCTTTCTTAATTCTCCCAAGAAAGAGATTCAGATGATCAAGGAAGAGTCAGAAATAACCAAATCGAAATTATCAAAAGTCACCGACGAATATAATCAGTATAAGGCGAAGGCAACAAATAGAATAGAAGATGGTGAAAAAGAAATAGATAAATTGTCCAAGCTCAATCTTGCTTTATCAAGAGATCAAAAACCCAGCAAAATCCCAAACCAAGGACTCACACAAGCACAACTCGATCATAAGTATACAAAGTGGAAGAAAAGGTCAGAAGACTTATCAAATGAGTTAGAGTACCTTAAGGCAAAAGTCAACTCGAATAAAAAACAGAAACTCAACACAGAAGTAAATGAAGAGGCTCTATCTGACTTAAAGTCTCAATTGTCAAAAGCTGTAAGAAAAATAAAGGAACAAGACCTCTTGCTGATGCAAGCCAAAAAAGAATCCTTTCCGACTTCTAAGTCATCTTCAAAAAAATCTGGAAAAAAGAAGAAGAAAATTGCAGAACTTACAACTCAGGTCGAAAAATTAAAGCAAAAATTGAAAAAGAGGAAATCAAGAAAGAAGAATCTTTAATTTAGTCCTAACTTTTCTATAAAATTCTGCTCTTATCCTTTCTCATCATTGTTATTAAGTCTCATATAGGCATTTGCACGTTTTATCTTCGGCATGATAATCTCAGGATTAGAACAATCCGATCGTTCTATTATTATCGTATATATATAACTCAATCTTATCAAAAGCTGTCCTGATTGCCCTTGATAGTTTTTTTATAAAATTGTTTTATTTTCATTAATAATATATCAATGAGAGAGGATGAAGTACTTTATTGTTTTAGTTTTTTTATGTGTCAATAATTATATATCTGCCCAAGTCGTCTCGGGTATAATAAGAGATTCAGATTATCTACCAGTAATAGATGCTAATGTTATCAATCTTAGAAATAAGGTCCATGTGCATACAGATTATAATGGTCGATTCGAAATATCAGAAGTTGCCTTAAGTGATACTTTATCGATATCTCATGTAGGATACAAGGCAAGAACAATTATAATATCCAGCTTTGAAGATAAATTCGACCTAATATTAGATGATAAGTCTATTTCACTTAGTGAAGTAGTTATAAGTCCAGAACTCAATGCCCTTAATATTATAACTAAGTTAGACTTACAGACTAACCCGGTTACCTCTTCTCAGGAGGTACTTACTCAAGTGCCAGGATTATTCATCGGTCAGCATGCTGGAGGGGGTAAGGCCGAGCAGATATTTCTCAGAGGTTTTGATATAGATCATGGGACTGATATAGCGATAACTGTAGATGGTCTCCCTGTGAATATGGTGTCACATGCCCACGGACAAGGTTATGCAGATCTGCACTTCCTAATACCAGAGACGATAGACAACATAGACTTTGGAAAAGGACCTTATCGAGCAAGAATCGGTAATCTAAATACTGCAGGTTACATCGATTTCAGAACAAAAGAAAATTTAGACAATAGTACTCTGAAGATGGAGTATGGACAATTTGGCATGAGAAGATTACTAGGTATGATAGATCTTAATAATTCTGAAAATGAAAAGCTCAGCCCATATGTAGCAGCAGAGTATATCAGTATGGATGGGCCATTCGATAGTCCACAAAATTTTAGTCGGATAAATGTTTTTTCAAAACTAAAAAGTAAGATCAGCGAAACTGAAAATGTAACGCTAACGCTTTCCCATTTTACAAGCAGGTGGGATGCCTCTGGTCAGATTCCAGAGAGAGCTGTAGATACTATATCCCGATTTGGTGCAATAGATGATACAGAAGGAGGAACCACAAGTCGGACTAATGCACTCGTTAGATACCAGAAGTTTTTAGATAACGATTCTTATATAATAAGTAACTTATTCTACACCAGATATAATTTCGAACTGTACTCTAATTTCACATTCTTCCTCGAAGATCCTATAAATGGAGATCAGATCAGGCAAAAAGAGACAAGAGATATATTCGGACTACAGAGTGAATATCATCATGGATTCGATTATAAAGGCTGGGACGGCGAGATTACGGCAGGTGTCCAGTGGAGATCAGATATCATCTATGATAATGAATTATCACGTACAGCGAATAGACAAATCACACTGGAATCGATCCAGTTAGGAGATATAACGGAAACTAATACTGCAGCCTATGTCAGTAGTCATTTAAGTTCTGGTCCATGGACTATTCATACAGGTGTGAGATTTGATCATTTCGAATTTCAATATGTCGATGCATTATTGCCTACATATTCTACTCAGTCAAATACTAAGTCTACGATAAGTCCTAAGCTCAGTCTCTTATATAATTATACCAACAACTTACAATTGTATATCAAATCGGGTAAGGGATTCCATTCTAATGATACAAGAGTCATCGTCGCTGAGAATGGAGAGAAAATATTACCAGCCGCTTATGGTTCCGATTTTGGTTTGATTTGGAAGCCGAGGCGTAATATCATTATTAATGCTGCCTATTGGTATCTATTTTCCGAGCAAGAATTTGTCTACGTCGGTGATGCAGGCATAGTCGAGCCCAGTGGACAAGCGACTCGTAACGGTGTAGATCTTAGCATTAGATATCAGCCTCTCTCGTGGTTATTATGGAATATGGATGCTAATCTCACTGATGCACGAGCCTCAGGAGAAGCAGCCGGCAACGATTATATTCCTCTGGCTCCGAGAGCTACACTTGTCTCTGGTCTGCAGCTTAATAGCAGTAGCGGATTATACGGAGGACTCCATGCGAGATATATTGGTAATAGACCAGCGAATGAAGATAACTCTATAATCGCTGAGGGATATACCATCTTCAGTCTCAATGCAGGATTCCAAAAAAGACAATTCGATATAGGCATTCAAATAGAGAATCTTCTAAACTCTGAATGGAATGAAACACAATTTGCCACTGAGACACGACTAGCAAATGAGAACTCGCCAGTGGAAGAAATCCACTTTACGCCAGGAACACCGTTCTTCATTAAGTGCTCATTAGCTTATAAGTTTTAGAAACGAAAAAAAGACCTTATAATATAATTGTTGCTGTAGATTATCGTAATCACTCATATGATATTATGGATTGTATTAATATCAAATCCAAAATTGGGATTACTTTCAGCTAATGTAAATGTTCTCAATAATTAATTTTTTTAATATAAGGCGGAACTAAATATTAATTATTTATCTTTAGTATATGGAAGCTATTACTAAAAAGCAGTTTTTAGTATAGTATCCACAATTTTTTTATTTACAAACATTACATTTATTATGAACATTTTTGTCGCAAAGTTAAACTTTGACACACGCGAGTCCTCATTACAAGATGCATTCTCTGAGTACGGAGAAGTAGAATCTGTAAAAATCATCATGGACAAATTTACAGGAAGATCAAAAGGCTTTGGCTTTGTTGAGATGCCTAATGAAGAAGAAGGTAATAGCGCAATTAGCGCTCTTAACGATTCAGACTTAGACGGTAGAACTATCGTTGTTAAGAAATCAGAACCAAGAGAAAGAAGAGACAACAACCGTGGCGGTGGCGGCGGTGGTGGCGGTTTTAACCGAAGATATTAGAATTATCATTTTAGTATTGATAGAATCCCGATTAACGTCGGGATTTTTTTTTGCCCCTTATTCTTCTTCTGTGGATTCCCTCTGATTTGGGAATATGGCTCTAAATTTTTGAGGTAAGATAGATGATACATTCACGGCCACTTTAGTTATAGGATGTGGAAAGTTGACATTGCTAGCATGTAGATATAGACCTTTGCCTCTCGACACAAGACCTTCTTTATAATATAGAGGATCACCTAGTATCGGTGTTCCTATGCCATGCATGTGTATACGTAGCTGATGACGTCTTCCAGTTGTCGGTTGCAACTTTACGAGATTTAGACATTCATATTTTTCGGAATCTATGGACTCTATAATCTCGTATAAGCTGATAGCTTGCTTTCCGCTAATGACATCATCTATGACTGCTTTTGGTTCAGGAGGTGTCCCTATGGTAATTGCATGATAGGTCTTGTTGATTGTACGATGCTCAAATGCTAAATTAAGAGCCGTGACTGCTTGGCTGGTTTTTCCAATTATGAGTATTCCACTGGTAGGAAAATCTAATCGATGTGCTGGTAATGGTCTGATGAGTGCATCTGGCTCATTACTTTTTTGTAATAGTGTAGGCAAGGCATTTTCGATAGTCCTTTTCTTATTACCACTGACTACGATTCCTGCAGGTTTGTCTATGATAGCGATGTAGTCATCTTCATATAAGACATTCAGGTCTAATGAGATCGTAGGTTTGCGTAGATCAGCTTTAGATTCTATGAGTTCTATCATTTCACCCCCATTGAGGTACTTAGATGTTCTTGCATATGTTCCATTCACACGGACACGTTTCTTCTCGATAGCTTTTTTGATCCCTTTCTTAGAACTGACAGCTTTAAATATGCCAGGTAAGTAATCAGAGATTCTGACTGGCTTATCTAACTTAGGAACAGTATGTGATTCCAATTTTTTCATGCATTAGAATTTGTAAAGGCGTGATTTACAACAAGTAAAGTATAACAATATTCAATGAGTTATTATAACCTGCTTGAATAGGAGTTGTCCATTAAAAGATCACAAAGATAGAAGCTATTAATCATCATTGTATTTATATTTTTTTGAAACTCTTATAGCTAACACTCTGTTAGTATCATAAGTGAGGACTTAATATATTATTAAGTATCTTGCATCTGCTTGTCTTCTGAGGTGATAATATTCTTTATAATGTTGCTTTTTTTGATCAAGTAGAACCATTATCACTACTTTTTATAACTAAATTTATTAAATGGGCCGATCACAAGAAACGTACAACAAAAAAGAAAGAGAAAAGAAAAAGCGTAAAAAAAAGAAAGATAAAGCAGAAAGAAGAGAGCAACGTAAGCTCGATGCTGTAGAAGGTCTCAACAAACAACCTCAGTTTATGTACCTCGATGAGGACGGAAACCTAAGTGAGACTCCACCAGATCCTACTAAAAAGAAGAAAGAAGTTAGTCTTGAGGATATTGAAATCAGTATACCTAAGCAAGATAAGTCTATAGAAGTAGACCATACAAGATTGGGTAAGGTTAAGTTCTTTAATACCGAAAAAGGTTATGGATTTATCAATGACTTAAGTTCTCAGGAAAGTGTATTTGTGCACATGGAAGGACTCTTAGAAGAAATTAGAGAGAATGACAAAGTTACATTCGAAGTAAGAAAAGGGCCTAAAGGCCTGATTGCAGAGAAAGTAAAAATCTATGTCAAACCACCTCCACCTAAGCCTAAGCCACCAGTGACAGAGACGCCAGCTGCAGAATCACCTGCAGATGATGCTCCTACTAAAGAAGTTCCTGCACAGGATGCTCCTGCTAATAAGGATGCTCCTGCTAATGAGGATGCTGGAGAATAAGGCCAGATCTAAAGAATAACACTACTATAAGTATTGTATTATTCCTGATAATCTATCGATTTTTATGATGGGGCACTATATCTATGCTGCAATTTGAGTTCCATAGAATCTACTTGTCCTTAAAATAATTTTTTTTCTATTAAGATTGTGCTTCTTAGGGGTTGAGGATGTTCTTATTTTTTAGAAAAACATATTCGAACTTTTATTGGATTTTAATCAATTGCAGACATTTATAAAAAAGTGTTTCGTGTGAAATATCTTGGTTGGAATATTAAGTTTATGTTCTATAAGATCATACCTTAATTCTTTATCTATTCATTAAGATAGTTCTCTATGACTTTAATAAGCATCTTCGATATTTTCAAAATAGGAGTAGGCCCTTCCAGCTCTCACACATTAGGACCATGGAATGCAGCTAGGCGTTTTGTAGAGAATATAAATATAGAGCAGGTCACCAAAATAGAAATTATACTCTACGGGTCATTATCAAAGACGGGTAAGGGGCATGCAACAGATGTAGCTATGGCACTTGGGCTGATGGGACATGACCCTGTAGAGGTAGATACATCATTGATCAATGGTTATATTGATACACTAAAATCTACTAAACAGTTATCAATTAAAGGTAAGAACATTGACTTCGATATAAGTAAGGATATCAAATTTAGCAAGCAGACTAAGCGTGTCCATCCCAATACCTTAGAGTTAAGGGCTTACAATAATAAGAAAGCTATTTATCATGAGACCTATTTTTCTATAGGGGGCGGTTTTATCGAAAAGCAAGGAGAGATCGTCAATCTCACAGATATACTCAGTTTTCCACATATTATGAATACAGGTAAGCAAGTATTATCTGCTTGTGAAGTGACAGGGATGCCGATCTACAATTTGGTATTCGATAACGAAAAATCACTTACTAATCGTGATGAGATCATATCTAAGATAAGCCATATATATATGACCATGCAGTTGTGTGCTTATCGAGGCTGCATGACAGAAGGTGTGCTTCCAGGGGGCTTACATGTTAGGCGCAGAGCATACGATTTGTGTATAAATCTACTTCAGGGTAATAATTATAATTCTTTTGAAGAGTGGAAATCGCAAATATGCTCTAAGCCAAGAGCTTTTGACTATATAAATAAGTGGATCAGTTGCTTTGCTCTTGCGATAAATGAAGAAAATGCGGCGATGGGTAGAGTGGTTACCTCTCCGACTAATGGAGCTGCAGGCGTCGTTCCGGCAGTATTGATGTATTATGATTATTTCTGTAGGACATCTGAAGAAGATGACACCTACAAATTCATTTTGACTGCTGGACTTATTGGAAGCTTATTTAAGCAAGGTGCAACAATATCTGCTGCAGTAGGCGGATGTCAAGCTGAGATTGGTGTTAGTTCTGCGATGGCAGCTGCTGGTCTAACGGAAGTGATGGGCGGCACTCCTAAGCAAGTACTTATGGCTGCAGAGATCGCAATGGAACACCACTTAGGTCTGACCTGTGATCCGATAGGAGGTCTAGTACAAATTCCTTGTATTGAAAGAAACACTATGGGAGCGATGAAAGCAATCACAGCCAGTAATCTGGCTCTGGTTAGTAATCCTGATAATGCTAAGGTAGATTTTGATACAGTAGTTAAAACTATGAAAGATACTGCCGAAGCCATGAATCATAAGTATAAAGAAACTTCCGAAGGTGGATTAGCTTTTAATCTGCCGGTGATTATTCCTGAGTGTTAGATCCTAATAATGTGTCGATATATTAGGCTTATCCGTAGTCAGAATGTTATAGAGGTTTTCTATATCAGATATTGAAACATTCATGGCCTTTACGATAATCTACATAATGTGGTATTCAATATATTTTCAATATACCTTTGTCCACTTAATTATTATATAAGATCAAATGTTAGATACTGATACTTGTCTCATAGTAGAGGGGGGAGGATTTAAGACGGGATTTACGTCTGGAATATTAGATGCATTTATGGCTGCTAATTATAATCCATTTAATAGATTCTTAGGTGTTTCAGGTGGGGCCGTTGCGATCTCATATTATTTAAGCAACCAGTTCAGGATGTGCTTGAAGTCAATCCTATTGTTATCTAAGGATAAGAACTTTACAAAAATCAGTAGGACATTAGGTACTCAAGGGTACATGGATATAGATTTTATTGCTTTAGTTGCTAAGTCTAAGGTGCCATTTGATATAGGAGTTGCAGTACAACGATCAGAGCACATGCCAGTGCACTTTGTGGTGACTAATCGAGGAGCTGGTAATGCAGATTACATTTCTCCCGATGATAAGATGTGGATGGATGCAGTGGTAGCTTCATGCACATTACCATTCGTTACTAAGGGAAAGCATCTTATAGACGGTGTGGAGTATCTGGATGGTGGATGGAGTGATCCATTGCCTGTTAAGTGGGCATATGACCAAGGTGCACGTAAGATATTAGTGCTGAGGACAAGACCAGAAAGAGATCGATGCACTCAGAGTTGGGCGGATTATTTTGGCAGCATTTACTTTAGATCTACGCCAGGTCTTAAGAGAGTATTCGAGAGAGCATATATTAAATATAATGAAGGCGTAGACTTTATAGAGAATCCACCTGAAGATTTAATCATAGAACAAATAACGCCTGCTAAGATTCTTAAGAGTACAACTTATACCTATACCAAAAAGACAATTATGAGTGACTATAGGTATGGCTTGGATAAAGGTCTTAGATATTTAAGAAAAGATAGGCTGACTAAGATTCGACACTAGAAAATCTACGGAAGTTTGGTTATAAAATCATATATCCGTTCTTCTATTCCTATACTGATTTTCCCATCATTAATTAATCCATGAACATGTCCTAAGTATTGCATTCCCAGATAATTTGCCGACTCTTGGAATGGCAAATAGAATGTATCTTTGACTTCTGATTGATTGGTACTACTAATAACTGCCAGAGACTTTCCTCTTAGTTTGCGACCTGTGTCTTTATGATGATATAATAGATCAGATATCCGATCCAGAAACATCTTTATATAACTACTCATCGTATACCAGTACACAGGTGTAGCTAATATTATATTATCATAATTAGCTATCACCTTTTCTATAAGAGGTAGGAAATCATCACCCTCATTCTTATATTCATAATCAAAATGACTAATGTTAAGAGGCTTAATATCGATGATGTCAATATCAGATTTTCTAGCAATGATATCGACAAATTGTCGAGTGTCTCCATTAGAGTTAGCACTTCCAAGAATGATTACCGATTTTTTATTGCACATATTAATAGCGGGATTTATAAAAGTGTTTTTAACCGTTAACTGAATGATGACATTCTAATATTCTGTGAAGTTAAGTATAAAGTATATTAACAAGATTGTGAGTTACAGTATGTACAGTTTTCGATTTTTAGTATTCATAATAGTACTTTACTTTATTGACTAATTATTTCTATTTGATTTTTGTCAATTGATTTTCATTTATCCAAAATATTTGGTGTTGTTTTTGATAAATATAAATTAGAAAAATTGTGTTAAAATTTGCGATAACAAAATTTTATATATTATTAAAAATTTTAATGTAATTTTGTACTTAATTTTTAATTTGAAGTAAATTTTTTATTTAAATAATTACTAATGGCAAAAACGACAAAAAAGTCAACAGCGAAAAAAAAGCCTGCCGCTAAGAAAACTGTAGCAAAGAAAAAAGCTACTGCGAAAAAAGCAGCACCAAAGAAAAAAGCAACTACTAAAAAAGTAACTGCTAAGAAGACAACTGCGAAAAAGGCAGCACCAAAGAAAAGAACTGCAGCTAAGAAGACAACTGCTAAGAAGACAACTGCGAAAAAAGCAGCACCAAAGAAAAGAACTGCAGCTAAGAAGACAACTGCAAGAAAGACAACTGCGAAAAAGGCAGCACCAAAGAAAAGAACTGCAGCTAAGAAGACAACTGCAAGAA